>Ga0075467_10000201_pt1 | contig 44365 bp, 44 predicted proteins | sample DEB08_DNA_9_FD_75067 | JGI IMG/M metagenome (GOLD analysis project Ga0075467, IMG submission 75067) | Aqueous microbial communities from the Delaware River and Bay under freshwater to marine salinity gradient to study organic matter... | ecosystem: Environmental > Aquatic > Marine > Coastal ... | reverse complement strand
GTAACAGGCATGAGCGGTTCAGGAAAAAGTAGCTTGATTAAGAAGATATTATACCCCGCCCTTAAAAAGCGTTTGGGTGGCTATGGTGAGAAAACAGGTAAACACAGCAGCTTCGAAGGTGCTTGGCAAGATATAAGCGATGTAGAGTTTATCGATCAAAACCCTATTGGTAAAAGTAGCCGCAGTAATCCTGTAACCTACATCAAGGCCTACGACGATATTCGTCAGCTCTACACCACTTTGCCTTTAGCTAAAGCAAGAAAGTATAAAGCGGGCTATTTCTCATTTAACATAGATGGCGGCAGATGCGATAAATGCCAAGGCGAAGGGGAAATTACCATAGAGATGCAGTTTATGGCAGACGTGCACTTAAAGTGTGATGTGTGCCACGGTAAACGCTTCCGCAAAGAAATATTAGACGTAAAACTGGCCGATAAATCCATCTTCGATATTTTAGAACTTACCGTTGATGAGGCCATTGAATTTTTTCAAAAAGAAGGGCAAAGTAAAATTGCTGCGAAACTGCAACCCTTGCAGGATGTGGGTTTAGGATATGTTAGCCTCGGACAAAGCTCTTCTACCCTTTCGGGTGGTGAAGCGCAACGTATAAAATTAGCCACCTTCTTATCGAAAGGAAGTGCTAAAGATCCGGTGCTTTTTATTTTCGATGAGCCCACCACTGGCTTACACTTCCATGATATTCAAAAATTACTACAAAGCCTTTATGCCCTATTAAAAAACGGGCATAGCATCGTGGTTATTGAACACCATCCTGATGTTATGAAATGTGCCGATTGGATAATCGATTTAGGACCTGAAGGAGGCGAGAAAGGGGGTGCCCTTATTTTTGAAGGCCGACCCGAAGATATGATTCACTGCAAAGAATCTGTTACCGCTCCTTATTTAAAGGATAAACTTTTAGCGCAAAAATAAGTTAGGTCTAAAAGTGATAAAATGTCAAATCCCGAGAAACGCTTTAGGCTAAGAAAAGGAGAGCAAATTGTGGGCTATATGCGCAAGGTTAGTCCTACTATGATTCTATATTCTCGTGATGGTTTTTGGTGGCGAGGCTTTGCTATCGAATATGATGAACTTGACGAGTACATTGGTTTCCGCGATCGTAATAACCGTTACATTTACGAATGGGATATCCTAGAATTTAAAATTGACCCTGACGGGGATTACAGTCAGGGTGTAATTTTATGGGAAGCGAAAGAGGAAATATTTGGCATCAAAGCTATTGTAGAAGGAAGCTTTATCCCTCTTTTCATTGATGATATTCCTATGTTCAATCCGCGTGAACTGAAAGTGTACTCGCATCTTTTTCTCAACCCTGAACTAAAGGCAGAACTGAAGGTCAAAGATTAATTCACCCTTCCTAAAGCTTTGGGCTTATTTACTTCTTCTTTAGGAAGGCGGATGTGATTGTACAGCACCACTGTATCTAGATTTAAGCGCACTTTTAACCATTCTCTAATCTGCTCTGATTCTGGCTTTAGACCAAGGGTATCCTGCAAGCTCCAGTATAAATTGGTGGTTATTAAAGTATCCTTTCCCCCTTCGTTTAGCTCAATCATTCGCGCCATACCGATGGTGTACAAACGAGGATGGTTAACCTTCAACTCGGCCATTAATTGGTCTATCGGTAAACGCAAATTCATTTCTTGATTCAAGGCTAAACGCAACTGCGTAATGGTTTGCTCTTTGGTTTGCAGCTCGATCTGACTCTTGCTGAATACATCTACCAGTTTATTTACTTCGGTAGAATTCATTTCCTCCATACTTTGGGGCTGTACTACCTTGATCTCGATATTTTCCAAATTGTAATTTCCCAGCTTCTGACGCCAAGAATCAACTACCTTAAGTGGAATATTTTCGCCAAAGAAAACTAGGTTTAAAGAATGGGTTTCATCTTCGTTATTAATGAAGTCTTTCTTTACCAACTCAGCCCCATCGTAAAATATATTTTCCTGAACAAACTGATCTACCCTCCTCGTTAAATACGATTCGGAAACCACTTGGTAAAAAGTAAAGCCACTAGGCACGATGATTAAAAGTAAAACCGCAAAAACATAACGCCTTGCTCGTTTAGCTCTCTCTGGATCTACAAAATCTTTAACGGGGAAAGCGAGAAAGCGTACCGTTAAAAAAGTAGCTAAAGAGATGAAAATACTATTGATTAAGAAAAGGTAAAAAGCACCAAAAAAGAAAGCCCATTGCCCGGTGGCTATTCCATAACCCGCTGTACATAGAGGTGGCATTAATGCCGTGGCAATGGCTACCCCTGGCACTACATTGTTTTTAATCTTACGATTAGCAGCCAAAATCCCCGCTAAACCACCAATAAAAGCTACAATTACATCTAATAAAGTGGGACGAGTACGAGCCAGTAATTCCGATTGCGCATCTACCAATGGAGTGAGTAAAAAGTAAACCGTACTCGTAATAATACTTACCGTAAACATTACCGCAAAATTTTGCAGCGAACGTTTCATGGTGGACCAATCGTTAATACCCAAACTTAATCCTACTCCGAGAATTGGTCCCATTAAAGGGGAGATTAACATCGCACCAATTACTACGGCGCCCGAATTAACATTTAGGCCAATAGAGGCGATAAGAATACTAAAGATGAGAATCCAAACATTATAACCTTTAAAGTCGATATCCACTTTAATCGACTCGATAGTGTCACTAGGATCAGCATTATCTTGAATGCGCAAAGTGCGGTAAACCAACATCCGCAGCGAGCGAAAAGCTATGGCTAAATAGGTCGAGGAACTATGTTCTTCTTTATTTTCGGGGATACTGTTTTGAGGAGTATTATCTGCCATTTAAAATTCTAAACTAATTTAACGGTTTTCAAGTGCAAGCTTAGCTGCTTCAGTAATTTTGGTGGAATTTCCAACAAATATTTCATTTTTCAAGACCAAAATAGGCCGTTTCAAAAAACTATAATGAAAAAGGATTAATTGTCGGATTTGCTCTTCGCGCTGCGGGCCATCGCTTAAGTCATGATCCTTAAGTAAGCGTGCTCTTTTATTTAGCAATTCCTCATAGCTGTTAACTCTGGCTCGCAAAAATTCGAGTTCACTTTCGTTGATGTTTTCTTTCTTAAGATCCTGCTCTTCAATTCCAATCAAGTCCCAAGTTTTCATTATCGTCTTGCAAGTTGAACAAGTAGAAAGGTAAAAAACTTTGTCGATCATATTTCTTAATCTCTTTTTCAATTAATCAATTCCTTTGGCTTCTTCCTTGCCAAAAAAACAAAAATAAGAGCACAGTTTTTTTCTGCGCTCTTATTTACCTTGAATTAGACCTTAAATTACTAAAAGAGTCCAGAAATATTTCCTTCTGCGTCTATGTCAATTTTATGAGCGGCTGGCACTCTTGGTAATCCTGGCATGCGCATAATATCTCCCGCCAAGGGCACTACAAAACCTGCTCCGGCTGCGATTTCAATTCCTCGTATCGCGAAAACAAAACCACTAGGTCGCCCAATTAACTTAGGGTTATCGCTCAGTGACTTTTGTGTTTTTGCCATACAAACGGGCAGGGATTCTAGGCCAAGATCAGTAATGTTTTTTAAATCGCGTAGAGCTTTGCTACTGTACTCTACTCTAGCTGCACCATAAATTTCGGTGGCAATGGTTTCAATTTTAGCACGCATACTTAAATTCAAATCGTACAGAACTTTAAAATTGCTCACACCATTTTCAATTTCACTAACTACCGTAGCCGCTAAATTTTTAGCGCCATTTCCTCCATTGGTCCAGGCGGTACTAGAGATTGCTTTAACGCTCATTTTTGCGCATCCTTCTACAACAGCCTCAATTTCCTCGGCAGCATCACCACTAAATTCATTAATCGCTACCACTGCTTTAAGACCAAACTTTTTAGCATTTTCCAAATGCTTTTCTAAGTTTACCATACCTGCCTTTACCGCAGCTACATCAACTTCTTGTAAATTATCTAAGCCTTTGGCGCCATGATACTTTAAAGCTCTTATGGTGGCAACAATAACCACTATGGCAGGTTTGAAGCCTGCAGCTCTACATTTAATATCAAGAAATTTCTCTCCCCCTAAATCAAAACCGAAACCCGCTTCTGTTACTGTGTAATCGGCTAACTTCAAGCCCATTTGGGTCGCAATAATGGTATTGGTTCCTTGGGCAATGTTAGCAAAGGGTCCACCGTGTAATAAAACAGGATTGCCTTCTAATGTTTGCACAAGATTGGGTTTTACCACATCTTTTAAAAGCGTTGCCATGGCGCCCTCTGCCTTTAAATCGCGGGCATATACAGGCTTTTTATCAAAGGTATAAGCCACCAATATATTTCCTAAACGACGCTTTAAATCCATCAAATCGAGTGACATACATAAAATAGCCATTACTTCCGATGCTGCCGTTATATCAAAACCACTTTCGCGTGGAATACCATGGGCTTTTCCACCCAAACCGACATTCACAAAACGCAAGGAGCGATCGTTTAAATCCACTACACGCTTCCACAAAATGGTGCGAGGATCAATCACTGGTTCTAATTGAAAATGAATATGATTATCTAAAAGTGCCGATAGTAGATTATGCGCTTTTTCGATCATCCCGAAATCGCCGGTGAAATTGAGGTTAATATCTTCCATAGGAACCACCTGCGAATGACCACCACCAGTAGCACCGCCCTTAATGCCAAAAACTGGCCCCAAAGAAGGCTCGCGTAAAACCGCAATTGATTTATGACCTAATTTAGAGAGACCATCATGTAAGCCAATAGAAACCGTAGTTTTACCTTCTCCCGCCGGGGTTGGCGAAATGGCTGAAACCAAAATTAGGTGGCCATCTTCCTTATCTTTGGCTGTGTGTAAAGCTACTTTAGCTTTAAAGTTCCCATAAAGCTCAAGCTGATCTCCAGGAATATTGAGCTTCTGAGCAACCTCTTGGATGGGAAGTGGTCTATACTGACGGGTAATATCTAAGTCGGACATTTTGTAGGTTTGGAATTATTAGATTTGTTAGCACAAGGCTAAATGCCCCTGCAAGTTACTACCCATCACCAATAAAGACTATTAAAACATGAAGAATTTAAGCCTTACCCGAATTATTTTCACCTGCTTAATTATTCTTCTAGAAACATCGGGGCTCAGCTTAATGGCCCAAGAAAATAATACCGAGCGCAAAACTCTTAGCCGTGAAGAATTTGTGCAGGAACTAAAAAACTCTGCCCTACTCGTGCGTTTGCAAGATCGTACCAATACCCTTGCTATTTTAAAGGAGAAAGGTTTGATTAATGAAGCGGAAAAATTGGCGCAGCAGCAACGTTTAGAAAACAAAGAAACGCTCCTTTCTTTTACCCAAACCTTCGATTTTTGCCCTGTTTATTTCTTTTATGCTAAAGACTCGGAAGCCATTCGTAGTGGAGATTTGCAAGGAATACTCTTCAATGCTAACCTAGAATTAGTTCCCGTAAAATTGGATAAATACTACACCGCCGAGTTTGCCGAAACCCCCGATTTAGGAATCGATGGTCTTATAGTAATGGATCAGCGCCTGCTTAGTTTAGACAATAGTCTGCCCTTTTTTGAGCGGCGCTTTGTCTTTTTCAATTTAAAAGAGCGTTCGAAGGCCGAAATTGTAGAAGCCTACAATGCGCGAATGCATGAATATTTCAACTTTTATCAGTCTAAGAAAAAAGCTAAGTAAGCTCACTTAAAGGGCGGTTTCCCCAGATGCGAAAAGCGACAGTTCCCGTTGCATAAGCTAGAATATCCCAATAATCGGAGGTGTGACGCGCATCAGTCCACGGGTATACAAATTCAAATAAGAAACTGTAAACCACTACAAAAAGCAGCAGTAGCTTGGTCTCTAAAACGAAGCTTTCATCGGCCGGGAAAACTTTTTGGAAAAAGAAAAGGGTAAAGCCCAGAACGATACCAGGCGCCAGAAGATCGTCTAAATAAGAATAAAGCAAAGGGATTTTATAAAATCGTTCCAATAATTGGTTCGCTGAAAAAATTAAAAAGCTCATCCAAAAATAAGGCGAAAACCAGCGAATCATTAGTGCACAGTTGAGCTAGCCATGGAAGCAATTAAGCTTATGATCGTTAAAAATATCAACTGAATAAAACGGATAACCTGTAAAAGTCCTCTGGTAAAAAAAGGGGCTTCTGGGTTTAGCTTTACCAAGGGAATGCCTCTTAACTCAATCGCCTCGCGTTCCTTAATTTCATTGAGATGCTTTTCATGCAATTTACCACCACAATGCCCACAGTGCTCTTGATAACCATCCGTCCAAGTATTGCAGTGTTCACAACGAATTTCCTTCACAAATAAAGAATTTAAAGGTCTTTTACAACAATGTGACAAAAGTAAGGTTAAGGGAAATACAATCGTATATTTGACCATATTTTTAGCACATGCGTAAAGCCATTAAAGGATTTTCAAAACTTAGCAAAGAGGCTAAGATTGAGTGGATTACCGATCAGTATTTTAATCAGAGTGAAGAAGCTGCCGCCTTGTTACGCAAGTATTGGCATGAAGATGCAAAAACGCAAAAGCTGCACGATGAATTTATAGAAAATACCTTATCTAACTTTTATACCCCTTTTGGGGTAGCTCCTAATTTTAAAATCGACGGCAAGCTTTACGCCATTCCCATGGCCATTGAAGAAAGTTCGGTAGTGGCAGCGGCTTCTAAAAGTGCCAGCTATTGGTTGGAAAGAGGTGGTTTTATAACCAGCATTATCTCCACTATTAAAATTGGTCATGTACACTTCATGTATGAAGGAGACGCCCAAAAATTAAAAGACTTTTTCAAGAATATAAAACAGCATTTTTACACTGATACCGAGTCGCTTACCGCCAACATGCGCGCCCGCGGTGGTGGTATTGAGTCTATTGTATTGAAAGATAAAACATCCGACATGGACAATTATTGGCAACTTGAAGCGCAGTTTGATACTTGCGATTCTATGGGAGCCAATTTCATTAACTCTTGTCTCGAGCAATTTTCACAAACCCTACAAAGAGAAATCAAAGCGGATACCCGCTTTACTGCAGAGGAGCAAGCCATTGAAGTGGTGATGTGCATACTTTCTAACTACACCCCCGAATGTGTAGTGCGCTCTGAAGTAAGCTGTAAAATATCCGAACTCGATGGCGATGCGGGTATTTCCCCCGAAGATTTTGCGCGTAAATTTCAGCGTGCCGTGCGCATTGCCGAAATAGAGCCTTACCGCGCTACCACCCACAATAAGGGGATTATGAACGGCGTTGACGCGGTAGTTATTGCCACAGGAAACGATTTTAGAGCGGTAGAAGCGGCTTGTCATACCTACGCCTCTCGCAACGGTCAATACAGTAGTTTAAGTCATTGCAGCATTGAAGGCGATACCTTCAGATTTTGGATCGATCTTCCCCTAGCCCTCGGTACCGTTGGTGGTTTAACGAGCTTACACCCTATGGTAAAGTTTGCTTTAGAAATGCTCGAAAACCCGAATGCAGACGAACTGATGTCTATTATTGCTTCTAGCGGTCTGGCGCAAAACTTTGCGGCTTTGCGGGCTTTAACAACTACTGGAATTCAAAAAGGGCACATGAAAATGCACCTGCTCAATATTCTTAATCAGCTAGAAGCTACGGCCGACGAAAAAGACACTATTGTAAATTTCTTTAAAGATAAAGTGGTTTCTCATAGTGCGGCAGTAAACAAGTTTTGTGAATTACGCGGTATTCCGACACCACGGGTGACCAGCAAAAAATCATAAAATCTTGCGTCATTTCGCCCCAGGTAAACTTTTGCTTAGCGGAGAATATGCTGTGCTTGATGGTGCTAAGGCAATCTCTTGCCCCAGTCATCAAGGCCAGTTTTTAGAACTCCATAAAACTCAGAACCCATCTACCATTGAGTGGCAAGCCCTTACGGAAGATGCGTACTGTTGGCTGAACATTGTTCTAACAACCAATGGCGAAATACTGGAAACCAACGACTTAGCAAAGGCTGAATTAATTCGTGCGCTGTTACTAGATGCTTTCAACCAAAATATACCTGGTGGCCTAAGGGTTGAATGTCGGCTCGATTTTAAACGTGAATGGGGACTTGGTAGTAGTAGCACTTTAATTGCTCTGCTTGCTGCCTGGGCCAAAAAAGATGCTATGGAACTGTTTTTTCAGCATCTAACGGGCAGTGGGTATGATGTTGCAACAGCTTTAGAAAAACAAACGATTTGTTATCAATTAATTGCCCCCAATCAAGCCAAATGGGAGGTCGTGCAATTGCCTTCTATTGTAAAAAAAACGCATTTTCTATACTTAGGAGAAAAGCAAATTAGCAGTACCGAAGTATTACGTTACGATCGATTAGAAAAGCAGCCCGCCTTGGTAAATACCATTACTCAATTAAGCGACGCTCTTTTAAGTATTCAAAGTGACGTTGAATTAATTGATTGGATGGCCGAACACGAAAGAATTACTGGACTTTTAATTCAGCAAGAAAGTCATAGAAATAGACGCTTTCCAAAACTGCAAGGTGGCTTCAAGTCTTTAGGAGCCTGGGGTGGCGACTTTGTTTGGATTATGCCTCTTGCTAATGATTTAGAATATCTTAAGGGCCTAGGTTACACTGAAATTTTCCCTTTTGAGCAGATGCTAAGTTTTAAGAATAAGGCTCCAAATGGAGATTAAAGATTTTGTATCTTGCTTTCCTTTGAATGAAAAATGCGGAAAACCCTAATCATATTGCTAAGCTTACTGACCTCATGGTCTTATGCGGCGCATTTAGTAGGTGGGGAAATAAGCTATCGTTGCCTAGGCGGCAGTAACTACGAAGTAAGACTTATCATTTATCGCGATTGTCGGTCCACTGGCGCTCCTTTCGATAATCCCGCAATCATTACCGTTTACGATGGCAATAATGTTTTGCAAGGCAATTATTTTGTTCCCTTAAGTTCACAAAGACAATTGCCCAATGTGGCACCCAATAGCTGTACTGCCTTGCCTAGCTTAGCATGTACAGAAGAAGGAATTTACATTGATACCATAAACTTACCTCTTAACGCATCTGGTTATACCTTAAGTCACCAACGTTGTTGCCGCAATACCAGTATTGCCAATATCCCTAATCCTGCCACTTGGGGAAGTACTTATACCATAGAAATACCTCCGCAAAGCCAGAGTACAAGCTGTAATAACAGTCCTCAATTTAGCAACCCTCCCCCAGTAGCATTATGCTTAAATCGTCCGGTTTCCCTAGATATGAGTACAATCGAAGCTGACGGAGATAGTGTAGTTTACAAGCTTTGTGCCCCCTTACACGGTGGAGGAAGCGCAACCACGCAAAGCGGCCCAAATTCCCCTCGACCTGATACGGCAACAGCGCCACCTTATCAAAATGTCCCCTTCCGTGGCGGATTTTCGTCGGTTAACCCTATTACAGCAGGACCAGCATTCGCTATTAATCCCCAAACAGGATTATTAACGGGAACCCCTACCCAAGTGGGACAATTCGTTTTTGCAATTTGCGTAGAAGAATGGCGTAATGGATTTATGCTCAGTAATTTAAGACGCGATTTCCAATTTAATGTTAGTTCAAACTGCAATCACACCGTAGCCATTATTACTGCTCAAAATCCAGATCCTTTTGAATTGTGCATTGGGAAAACCGTGTCCTTCCAACAAAATTCTTTTAATACTCAAAGTTATTCTTGGGACTTTGGCGTTGCTGGCACAAATACCGATACAAGCAGATTAGCGAATCCTACTTTTACCTTTCCAGACACGGGTACCTACACCATTCGTTTAATTGCCAATCCGGGTTCTAATTGCGCTGATACCACTTATTCCGTTTACAAAATCTATGATCCACTAAACCTAAATTTCTCCGTTACTGGGCAGCAATGCTTCGATGCCCATAATTTCAATTTTCAAGTTAGCGGTAATATAAGCGATAGTGCCATTTACAATTGGGATTTCGGTGGGGCGACAAATTTTGGTAATAGCTCCAGTATCGCAGAACCGCAAAATCTACAATATTCCATTCCAGGTACTTATATTGTTATTCTTGAAGTACGTGACGGCGATTGTGCCTCCATACAGAAGGATACCCTGCGTCTATACCCGCGCCCCATCTTAAAACACTCTATTCCTTTGGTTGATGCCTGCGCCCCTAAAACAGTGCAGTTCACCGATAGTAGCGAATATTTTGGTCAAGCTTTGCACTTTTGGAATTTCGGAGACGGTGGAGTATCTACCTCTGCTAGCCCTACTTATGTTTACGAAAACCCAGGGACATTCACCGTTTCACATAAGCTTATCACCATCGAAGGTTGCCGTGATACTTTGGAAGAGATTTTCGACCATTTAATTGAGATTAAGCCTAGTCCTAGTAGCAACATAACGGTAAGCCCTAGTGAAACTACGATTTATGATCCCTATTTCTTTATCGAATTAGAAAGCACTGGTGCTACAAAATCATGGCTAATTCTCCCCAGTGGTATTCGCCTAGATAATCCCCAACCTTTCACTTATGAAGCAAAAGATACCGGGGTACAAAACTTCATCTACGTAAGTACCAACGAGTTTTCTTGTAATGATACTAGCTTCTTCAAAACTTACGTTGAGCAACCCTTTAAATTATTCATTCCCAACGCTTTTAGCCCTAATGGAGATGGATTAAATGAAGTTTTTTCCTATAGTATATCAGGGGCAAATCGCATGGAGATTTTCATTTACAATCGTTGGGGTGAACAAGTTTTTCATTCAGAAATGCTAAATGATTTTTGGAACGGAAAAATTAATAATACGGGGGAAAACGCACTTTCTGGCGTGTATATCTACAAAATAAGGGTTGTTTCTGCTGCAGATGGTACGAGCCTCTATAAAACGGGACAGGTTAGTTTAATTAGGTAAAACACTACCTGTTAATGTAAATTAAGCTATTTAGCCATCAGGCCGCGACCTTGGCCCACCAAAAGAAAATTAGCAAAGACAAACCAATACTCACTACTAAATTTAAGCTCAACCACAAGTACTGCTGACTCTGAATAAGCTGCCAGTTTTCCAAGCTAAAAGTGGAAAAAGTAGAGAAGCCTCCGCATAATCCCACCATCCAAAATAGTCGCTGACCCTCGCTAAAAGTATTTTCAAAATGAAAAATCAGATAGGCTAATAAACTAGTTGCTAGTAAATTAGCAACTACTGTTCCCCAAGGCATAATTGCTTTACCATTTAAAGCCAAACTAATGGCATATCGTAAAAGTGAACCAATACCACCGCCCAGAAAAACTAGAAGCCAGTTCATACCAATTATGCTTTAAACTCTGGCTTTGCCCAGCGCAAAAAAGCAGCATAGACTAATCCCCCAATTAAAGAACCGTAGAGTGCGCCAAAGTAAATGTCCGCGGGGTAATGTACTCCCAGGTAGATGCGGCTGTAAGCCACTAAAGAGGCCCAAAAGAGCATTCCGTAAAAAACCCAAGGCCAACGTTTTCGATAGAAAAGTCCTACCAAAACAGCTATTCCAAAGGAATTACTAGCATGGGAGGATACAAAACCATATTTACCGCCACAATGCCCTTTTACCAAGCGAATTTGATCTTGAATACTTTCTTCGTGGCAAGGCCGTAAGCGCTCAAATTGATTTTTAAAAAGACGTACTGAGCCTTGATCGGTTAAAACCACATTTAAGGCAATGGCCAAAACCGCCCAAAGAGCAGTTTTGGTTTTAAAGAGAAAAAATAAACCAACAATAAGAGTCAAATATAAGGGAATCCATATAAACACTTCCGACATTCTCAGCCAGAAGGGATCCCAAGTTTCCGTTCCTAAGTTATTAAGGAAAAGAAAAATCGTGGTATCTAAATCGTTGATATACTGAAACATTAATCTTCGTCTTCGTTAATCGCTTCCCACAATTTATCTTTCAATAGGGGAATATTATATCCGCTTACTGCAGAAAAGAACAGAAACTTAACTTCATTATTAAAACGCTGCTCTAGATCCGCTTTCATTTCTGCCTCTAACTCCGCATCTAGCATATCTGCTTTACTTATCGCTAGAATATGCTTTTTATCCATTAATTCGGGATTGAACTTACGCAGTTCGTCCTTTAAAATATGGTATTCACTTACTATGTCATCTGCATCAGCGGCAATTAAAAACAATAAAGTTGCATTGCGCTCAATATGCTTTAAGAAGCGATGACCGAGGCCTTTACCCTCGCTAGCACCTTCGATAATTCCGGGAATATCGGCCATTACAAAAGAGCGATAATCACGATACTCCACGATACCCAATTTAGGGGTAAGGGTGGTAAAAGGGTAATCGGCAATTTCGGGTTTGGCCGCCGATACTACCGAAAGCAAAGTTGACTTACCCGCATTCGGAAAACCTACTAAACCAACGTCGGCTAATACCTTAAGTTCTAATATACACCAACCTTCCCGCGCATCTCCACCTGGTTGGGCAAAACGCGGCGTTTGAAAAGTAGAAGACTTAAAGTGCACATTACCTTGGCCGCCCCGTCCACCTTTCATAAGAATCTTTTCTTCGCCGTCTTCGGTAATTTCAAAAAGTACCTGGCCTGTTTCTGCATCTTTCGCAACAGTACCCAAGGGCACATCTAAAATTTCATGCTTGCCATCTTTACCAGTACTTTGGTTTGAACTACCATCGCCACCAGCTGCCGCTTTAATGTGCTTACGATACTTAAGATGCAACAAAGTCCATCTTTGAGAATTTCCTCTTAAGACTACGTTTCCACCCTGACCACCATCACCTCCATCAGGTCCACCTTTGGAAGTTAGCAAGTCTCTGTGTAAGTGAGCCGAGCCAGCGCCGCCTTTACCAGATTTACAATAGATTTTTACGTAATCAACGAAATTTTTCTGCATTAAAATTTTGCATCAATAGCCTTAAATAGGCGTTCAGTTATGCTCTCGATACTACCTGTACCGTCTATAAGCGATAATTTATCTTGTTTATCGAAATACGATTTCACCGGCGCTGTTTCCTTATTATAAACAGCAATACGGTTTTCAATTACTTCTATATTGGCATCATCAGCACGGCCACTAACTTCTGCTCTTTTTAATAAGCGCATTTTCAGCTCTTCTTCAGGAACTTCCAGAGCCAACATGCAAGTAATCAAGGTGTTTTTAGAAGCTAATAGAGCATCTAAAGCCTCTGCCTGTGGATTCGTGCGGGGAAAGCCATCGAAAATAAATCCTTTCGCATCGGGGCGTTTTTCCACTTCTGCATTAAGCATTTTTATAGTTACCTCATCAGGAACCAACTGTCCCTTATCCATATATTGCTGCGCAAGCTTACCCAGCTCAGTACCATTCTTAATATTATATCTAAAAATATCACCAGTAGCTAAGTGTACCAATTGATATTGATTGATTAACATTTCCGATTGAGTTCCTTTCCCAGCTCCGGGAGGACCAAATAGCACTATATTCAGCATTCTGATTTCTTTTGTTTGTTTAATATACGCGCTGCAAAATTAGGAATTTAATAACGTAGTAAGGGGCTTAATTACTTTTCTCTAAATCGTAACTTTGTAACAAATTTGAAAAATTATGGCATCAACCTATTGTGTTATTATGGCCGGTGGTATCGGCAGCCGTTTTTGGCCTATGAGTACCGCTGATTTCCCTAAGCAGTTTCACGATATATTAGGAACAGGCGAATCTCTAATTCAACAGACTTTTCGTCGTTTAAGCGCCATCTCCGGCAAGGATAAAGTCTTAGTGGTAACGCACAAAAAGTACGAAGCCCTAGTAGCAGAGCAGCTTCCAGATATTCCCCGCAAAAACATTATCTGTGAACCCGCACGCCGTAATACCGCTCCTTGTATTAGTTATGCAGCCTATAGAATTGAAAGCGAGGATCCAGATGCGAACATAATTATTGCTCCCTCTGATCACTTAATTACCAATGAATCTGAGTTTCAGCGCATCTGCAAACTAGCGATTAAAACCGCGGAAGAAAGCGACTACCTAATTACTTTAGGTATAAAACCGCATCGACCCGACACCGGATATGGTTATATTCAGTTTGAAGAACAAGAAAATAACGACCCGGAAGTGAAATTGGTTAAGACTTTTACCGAAAAGCCTAATGAAGAAATTGCCAAACAATTTTTAGCAAGCGGCGATTTCCTTTGGAACTCTGGTCTTTTCATCTGGTCCTTAAAAACCTTTAAAACCGAATTAGCCGCGCACCAACCCGACTTACACGCCTCTTTCGAGCAAGGAATTGGCCTTTACGGTACTGAGAAAGAACAAGAGTTTATTGATAAGGTCTATCCTTCTTGTGACAACGAATCGATTGATTACGGTTTAATGGAAAAGTCGTCTAAAGTTTACGTTATTCCCGCCGATTTTGGTTGGAGTGACTTAGGTACTTGGGGCAGTTTATACGAGCATAAAGAATTGGATGCTAACAAGAATGCTCTAATTGGCTCAAAAATATTGAACCATAATTCTGCTAATAATATCATCCGTATGTCGAAAGACAAAGTTGCCGTAGTGGAAGGTTTAGATGGCTATATCATTGTTGATACAGATCATTCTTTATTGATCTGTAAAATGGAAAATGAGCAGATGATAAAATCTTTTGTGAGCGATGTGAAACTAAGTTTTGGCGATAAAACAGGAATTTAATCCAGTTTCAAAACCTCTGTTCGATATAAAATTAGGCCTCAGACCTCTTATAAATAGTGGGTTTTAAGCCGTAGCGGTGAAGCAACAGCGGGTTATTGCAAAGGGCTAAGGTGCCAAAAAACGATTTTTTGAAGAGGCTTACTAGTTTTTTCCAATAAAAGCAATCCTGCATCTAACTCTTTTGCGGTAGCGCGCTACCGCAACACGATCCAGACTAGTCTCTTCCTTTTATTGAAAATATGAGGCTATAATTTTAGGTCGAACTCGGGTTTAAAGTTTGCTTATAGCGGGCAATAGCTCGTAAACGCGCTTCTTTATGATCTACAATGGGTTTCGGATATTGGCTCGTACCAAATTCTGGAACCCATTTTTTTATGTAACGCTTTTCAGGGTCAAACTTGTCCATTTGTAAGCTAGGATTGAATACCCGGAAATAAGGAGCTGCATCTACTCCACTGCCGGCCGCCCATTGCCAACCCCCTACATTGCTGGCCAGTTCATAATCTAAAAGCTTTTCGGCAAAATAATTTTCACCCCAGCGCCAATCAATTAGTAGATGTTTGGTTAAAAAACTAGCCACCACCATGCGCACTCTATTGTGCATAAAACCAGTTTCATTTAATTCGCGCATACCCGCATCCACTAAAGGATAACCCGTTTGACCAACGCACCATTTTTCAAAATGATCGCTATTATTCTCCCACTCTATCGCATCATACTCTCGGCGAAAGCTTTCTTTTTCAGAATGCGGAAAATGATAAATTATACTTTGGTAGAAGTCACGCCAAATGAGCTCGTTGAAATATTTATCGTTTTCAGCCATGGCATGTTTTGCCAAGGCCCGAATGGAAATTGTACCGAAGCGCAAATGCAGACTTAAACGACTAGTCCCTTTTGTAGCGGGAATATCACGTTGCTCGTGATAATTCTGAATAATTTTAGTGGGAAACTCACTCTCAGGGTATTGAAAAGGAAATTTTTGAAACCCCATCTCGGCTAGACCGGGAAAAGGCAAGGCTTCCGTTTTAATAAAATTCTCTTTTTCGCTTTCGCTAAGATGGGCTTTTAAGTGCGCCTCCGTTAATAATTGTTTGTAGCGCTTCATGTAAGGTGTGTAAACCACATAGGGCTTGCCATCATCCTTTACTACCTCGCTTTTCTCAAAAATCACGTGATCTTTGTAAGCCTTAAAAGGGATTCCCTGTTCTTCTAGAAAGTAATAAATCCTCTTATCGCGCGCAATGGCGTAGGATTCGTAATCGCGATTGGCGAATACCGATGTAATTGTAAACTCAGATCGCAGATCCTGCCAAACTTCATCCACCTTACCATAGCGTACCAGTAAGGAAGAACCTATTTCCTCTAGATCTGCTTTAATTTTTAAAAGTTCCTGATGGATAAATTGCACTCTAGCATCCTTGGCGGGAAGCTTATCTAATATCTCTTTGTCAAAAATAAAGAGACCTAAAACCTTGTCTCCGGCAGTCAGAGCTTTGTGAAGACCATGATTATCTTCCAAACGCAAATCGCGACGGAACCAAAAAATGCTAAGCTCTTGCTTTACCATGGATTTTCGCTAATATTTTCATTGGGACGCGGATAAGAAAAACGTTTTAAACGCTCTGCGGTATAATACGAATCCAAACCATTTACAGCTACACTATTGGCTAAACTATGATCAATTAAACCATCTTTTAAGATGAGTCCTTTCTCAAGAATTACCTTCTCGATAGAAGCTACCACTAAAATGGTATTATTCGCTTTAATTAAATGCTCTTCACGATATTTTATACCCATTTTTATTTTACTTTCGGCTACATAAGGAGCTGGGAAATCTCGAAATTCGGGACTTAAGCCTGTTGCTTCAAACTCCGATTCTTCCGCCGGGTAATTAGCCGAAGCCTGATGCGCTTGCGCTAAAATATCAGGATGGACTGCATTTAAAGTGGCATATCCGGCGCGTAAATTTTCGAGACTATGACGAGGAACGGTGTGGGGACGAAAAATCAATCCCAAAAGAGCCTCGTTGGCACCAATATGTGAAACCGAAAAAAATAGACCGAGATTATGTTCTCCCTCGGCATTTTGAGAAGCTAGTAAATTGAGACTTTTAAAACCTCCTAAACTATTAAAAAATGCGGCGCGGTAAAAGCGCTCCCATTTCGCAAAGTCTGATTTCTCAAAAACCTCTTCCATTTTACATTGGCTTGATTGCCCCCATCCCGCCGTCAACAGCCATCACTTGACCTGTTACCCAACGAGAATCTTTACCTAACAAGAAGGTTACCATATTGGCAATATCCTGAGCTTGACCAATCAATTTTAGAGGATTGCGTTCCGCATTCGCTTCACGCTTCTTATCGTTAGATAGTAAATTCGCAGCTAAGGGTGTGTCGGTTAAAGAAGGGGCAATCGCATTAAAGCGAATCTTTGGCGCATATTCCGCTGCCAAACTTCTAGTTAAACCTTCAATGGCTCCCTTGGCTCCACTTATTGAGCTGTGAAAAGGTAAACCTAATTGCACGGCTACAGTACTAAAGTACACAACACTTGGGTTTTCACTTTTCTTTAAAAGATCTAAAACCTGCTGTGTTACTTTTACCGCTCCTAAAAAATTAAGCTCCCATTCGGCTTGAAAATCGGCGGGCTTTATACGATGAAAAGGCTTTAAACTAATAGAACCCGGACAATAAACCAAGCCGTCCAAAACATCTGGCAAACCTTCTATGGTCTCATCCAAACTAACATCAAATTTAATCGGCTCTGCGCTCGGGGGCAGATTTGCCTCCATTATGTTTCGGCTTGCTGCATAAACCTGATGTCCTGCTAAGGCAAGATTTTCAACTACTTTTTCTCCTATTCCACTTCCACCACCAACAACTAAGTAATTCATAAAATCTTAAGATATATGTTTTAAATATTCATTGCGATACGACTCTTCCAAAAACTTACCCGAATAATGAGTAGTTATGGTGCTAGAACCTGTATCTTCTATACCACGGGTAGCCACACACATGTGTTCGGCATCTATAATAACCGCCACGTGTTCAGTTTCTAGAACTCTCTTTAATTCGGCAGCAATCTGCTCGGTTAAACGCTCTTGTACTTGCGGACGCTTGGCAAAATAACGCACGATACGATTGATTTTACTTAAGCCAATTACCTTACCACTAGAAATATAAGCTACATGCGCTTTCCCCAGAATGGGTACCAAATGGTGCTCACAATAAGAATGCACATTGATGTTTTTTTCCACCAACATTTGATTGTAGCGGTACTTATTGTCAAATAATTTTGCGGTAGGCTTATTTTCTGGGTTTAAACCCTGAAAGATTTCATTGACGTACATTTTAGCCACTCTACGTGGCGTACCTCTTAGGCTATCGTCTTGCAGGTCCATACCGAGAATCGTAAGTATGTCGGCGAACTCCTCCTCAATTAAATCTATTTTTTCGTCGGCACTAATATCGAAGGCCCCGTCTCTCATTGGAGTTTCCAAATTAGCACTCTGGTGATCATCACCTATGGCACTTAGTTCTGGCCAAATTTCATCCGAGCCCTTTTCCAAAGCCTTTCCTGCCAATCCATTAACCTTCATATTCAACGTAGTTTCTCGGAGTTTCATAAAGCGTAATTTTTAAATCTAAAGTTTCATTTAAATGTGGGCGAAGTAAATCGAATATTACTACGGCGATATTTTCTGCCGTAGGATTTAAACTTTTAAACTCCTCGGTTTGAGTATTGAGATTTTTATGATCAAAGCGATCTTCAATCTTATCCTTAATTAAGTCTTTCAGCACTTTCATATCCATCACATATCCTGTTCTGGAATCTATTTCGCCTTTCACACTAACAATTAGTTCGTAATTGTGACCATGAAACTCGGGATTGTTGCATTTCCCAAAAACCTCTTCGTTCTTCTCTGCCGTCCAGGCGGGATTAAACAGGCGGTGAGCCGCGTTAAAATGTGCCTTTCGGCTTACGGTAACTTTCATTATTAAGCTTTTACCTTTGCTAAAAAGGACTGATAGATAATCTTAAACCATTCGGTATAATTCTCTGGATGAGCGGCAATATCCTCACTTAGCAAATCGATATCCATCCACTTCCAAGCCATCACCTCTTCTGGGTTTATGGCCGGGATGCCATTATAGCGACCAATAAAAAGATGATCATATTCATGCTCAATCATGCCTAAGTCTAACTCGGCACGATAAACAAATTCTAATGATTTTTCTATTACACAGTCAAAACCCATTTCCTCCACTAAACGTCTATGGGCGGCTTGTTCTGCCGATTCCCCATCACGCGGATGTGAACAACAGGTGTTGGTCCATAATTTACCAGAATGGTACTTGTGTACGGCTCTTTGCTGCAACATCAGCTCGCCTTTTTCATTAAGCACAAAAACGGAAAAGGCACGATGCAAAAGACCTTTGCGGTGGGCTTCCATTTTCTCCATCAGTCCCAAAGCATTGTCATGCTCGTCAACTAGGATAACATTTTCTGCCATATTTATTAAAGTATATTAAAACTATGTCTTAAATAAGAGCTTAATAATAAGCTGTATTTATTGTGATTTGGAATGCGAACTCTTCGGCTAAGAATTTCTGTGCTCGAAGTAGCTTTTATTTTACGGAACAACGCAAAATAATATACATAAGCAATATATACACCAAAGCGAGCCTTTTTCGGTAATCCTAAAATACCTTCATAACCAGCTTTGAAATCTAGATCGATATCTGCCTCAATTTCCGCTTTTACCTGATCATTAAAAACATCCATGTTTACGCCCGGAAAATAAACTCTACCTAATTGATGGTAATCTGCATTGAGATCTCGTAAGAAATTTATTTTCTGAAAAGCCGATCCTAATTTCATAGCATTCCAATGCAATTTTTCATATTGCTCTTCATCGCCATAACAGAAGACCTTTAAACACATCAATCCCACTACCTCAGCCGAGCCAAGAATATATTCTTCGTATTTCGAATCATCAAAAGAGTCCACTGGCTCAAGGTCCATTTCCATTGACTTTAAGAAGGTTTCGATCAAATCTAAATCAATATTAAATTCATTTACCGTATGTTGGAAAGAATTCAGAATAGGGTTTAGGCTAATGCCATCCTTAATGGCCTTGTATGTTTGCTTTTTAAAATCTGCAAGTAATTCGGCTTTGGGGAAATCGTGAAACGTGTCTACTATCTCATCAGCAAAACGCACAAAGCCATAAAGTGCATAAATGTGCTTATGCAGCATACGGTCCAGAAATAAAATTCCTAGAGAAAAAGAAGTACTATATTTTTTAGTAACGATGGCACTGGTCTGATACGACACCATATCAAAAAGCTCTTTCATACAAATTACTATTTAAAATCTTTTTCTATTTCGTCAGCCACCACCATTCCAGAAATAAGGGAAGGTGGAACGCCTGGACCTGGAGTAGTTAACTGACCAGTGTAATAAAGGTTCTCAACCTTTTTACTTTTCATGGCCGGTTTTAATATCGCTGTTTGCCTTAAAGTGTTCGCCAACCCGTAGGCATTACCTTTAAAAGCGTGATAATCTTCTATAAAATTGCTGTGTGCATAAGACTGTTTGTAGGAAACGTCACTTCTTACCGAACCTCCCGTTAAACGTTCTAAACGCTCCATCATAACATCGTAATAACGCTCTCTATTTTTCTCATTATCATTAAGATGCGGAGCTACTGGCATTAGTAAAAATAAATTTTCTTTACCTTCCGGAGCTAAACTCGGATCGGTTTTAGATGAAGCCGATGCGTAAAATAAAGGTTTTGATGGCCACTGGGGCTTATTATAAATTTCTTCCGCGTGTTGATCAAAATCCTCATCAAAAAACAAGGTATGATGCAAAAGGCCCTCTACGGGCTTATCTACACCCATGTAAAACAATAAGCTCGATGGAGCCATAGCGCGCTTTTCCCAATACTCTGGGCTGTACTGTCGTAGATGCGCAGGTAATATCTTTTGTTCGAAATGATTGTAGTCTCCCGCTGCTATAATAACATCAGCATGAAAATCTCCTTCAGAAGTTAGAAGGCCAGTTATGTTCTTTCCACTATACTTAAGTTCTAAGACTTCGTGATTCAGCTTGATTTCTACTCCTTTCTCTTCCGCCAAAGAAACCATAGCTTCAACAATTTTATGCATACCACCCTTTGGAAACCAAGTACCGCCATCAACATCTGCATAATTCATTAACGAATAAAGGGCTGGCGTATTTTTGGGAGTAGCCCCTAAAAACAAAACGGGGAATTCCATTAACTGTCTCAGTCGTGGATTTTTAAAGTGACTGTGCACATAACTGCGCATCGACTTCAGTAAATCTAGCTGAATTAAGCCTTTAGCGATACGGATATCAGCAAACTCCATGATGGATCGTCCAGGTTTATATACCAGGTCGTTAATTCCTACCTCATATTTATAAGCCGACTCACGCATAAATTTTCGCAACTTATCGCCTGAGCCTTTTTCTATCTGATTGAATAATTGGGCGCAGGCCTCTACTCCTGCCGGTAAATCCACAAAATCCTTTTCCCCAAAATAAACTCGGTAAGAAGGGTCTAATCTTTCCAATTGGTAATAATCGCTTACTTTCTTTCCGAATTTCGCGAAGTACGTATCAAAAACGTCGGGCATCCAATACCAACTTGGACCCATATCGAAATCAAACCCTTGTGCCTTAAAGCTTCTTGCTCTTCCGCCTGCTTGGCTGTTCTTTTCTAGAATGGTCACCTTATAACCTTTCTCCGCTAGTGATGTTGCCGCAGCGAGACCAGCAAAACCTGCTCCCACTACTAGTGCCTTTTTGGCCATGGTTTAATTCTTTGTTAGCGGTAATCTTTAAGTTTATCCATCATTTTCCGTCGTGCTAAAAATATACGACTCTTTACGGTACCTAAGGGTATACCCAATATTTCTGAAATTTCTTCGTATTTGTAACCATTGTAATACATCATGAAAGTTTCAAGATAAGTCTTATCAATCGAATTAACTTGCTCCATCATATATTTGTGATCAACGATACTATCGGTAGTTGCCGACTTCTCGCTTTCACGTATGTTAAGGAAATATTTATTTTCCGTTTCGTCTACAAATGTATTCTGATTTTTCTTTTTACGGTATGCATTGATGAAGGTATTCTTCATGATGGTATATAGCCAACCCTTAATGTTGGTACCTTCTTGAAATTTATCCTTATTCTTTATCGCTTTGAATAAAGTTTCTTGCATCAAGTCATTACTATCCTCATTACTCTTCGTCAACTTCATTGCCAGTTGATGTAAGAAATCTTGGTGATTAGTAATCATAGAATTAAAATCGGAATTAGACATGACTGAGTGTTTTGTTATGTTTAACTTTTAACACCCCAAACTTAAACAAAATCATATCGACCGACAAGGGTTTTGTTTAAGAAAACACCAAAACAGTTAAACAAAAACATAAGAGACTGATTTATCGCTGTTTAAACAACAAATAGTAATATAGACAACACTTATGTCGCAAAAAAGGACTTAAGATGCTCAATATTAGCCGCTAATTCAATTTGTTCAGGCAGTTTATCGCTTTTGTAATTGCCAAATTGTATCCCTGTTAAGAAAAAGCGATAATTATCTTGGTCAAACATCTCTGCGATTTTCTCAAAGTACTGATCTATCTCATCAAAATGAGGGGTGGTGGTGAAAATAGACACGAACTGATCCACTTCTGTTTTTTCCGAAACCTCTTTCAAATAATCTATCGGAACAGATTGACCGAGATAAATAACACGGTGACCGATTTTTTTGAGATAATAATAAAGATAGAGAAGACCTAATTCATGAAGCTCATCTGCTGGCAAGTACAAAACATAACTTTTCGACTTATCCTTAGTTTGTGGCAACATGGTTTGATCAATAATTGCAAACAGCTTTTGCTTTACTAAACTACTGATAAAGTGCTCATTACTAACGTTTATAGCACCAGCTTGCCACAGTAAACCAATCTGACGAATAAATTCACCTAATATTTTGGTGAGTGTTTCATCGGTTCCAAACTGTATCAAACACTTATTAAAAACGCTGTCAAACAAATACTCGTCGTAATCAATCATTGCAATTTTAAAAGCGTTGATCTGACTTTCATAATTACCCTGATAGCGGCCAGCGTCAATAACGGCTGAGCGGATTTCTTCAGGGCTTAATTCGGCAACCTTACTGATACGCATGCCACTCTTAACCAGCACTGCGATATTTAGGATTTTTTTAAGATGATCATCTATATAGTAGCGAATATTTGTATCGGTGCGATGAGGCTCAATAAGGTTATAGCGTTGCTCCCACGCTCTCAGAGTATGGGCTTTAATACCTGAGAGCTTTTCTAGGTCTTTGATGGAATATTTTGAGTTCATAGTAGCTTTCTATAAGCATAAACTTAGCTTACACGATATTGTTTAGGTACTTTCAATAAAAAGTTAAACAATAATCAGGATTTATTAGCGAAACTTAAACTAGGTGAATTCGATCTAAAATTTAGAAGTGCTTCCCTCAAAATTGAAGAAACTTGCTCTGCTTTATCTGCTCATCTACACGCAGCTGTTTTTTCCTAGCCTTCTTGTTTCTTTTTATTGAAAATCTGAGATCCTAATTCCTAGTCGAGCTCACGTTAAATAGCTATTTTTGCAGGCCAATTATGAGTACAGTAAAAGAAGAGATCGCAAGACGCCGCACATTCGGCATCGTTTCCCACCCTGATGCAGGAAAAACTACCTTAACTGAAAAGTTACTTCTCTTTGGAGGAGCCATTCAGGAGGCAGGTGCCGTAAAAAACAATAAAATTAAGAAAACCGCTACCTCCGATTTCATGGAGATTGAGCGTCAAAGAGGAATTTCCGTTGCCACTTCGGTAATGGGCTTCGAATACCGAGGTAAAAAAATCAATATTCTTGACACACCTGGTCACCAAGATTTTGCCGAAGACACCTATCGCACCTTAACCGCGGTTGACAGTGTTATCGTGGTTATTGACGTGGCCAAAGGCGTAGAAGCACAAACGGAAAAACTGGTAGAAGTTTGCCGCATGCGCAATACGCCTATCATTGTGTTTATTAATAAATTGGATCGTGAAGGTCGCGATGCTTTTGACTTGTTAGACGAAGTTGAAACAAAGCTTGGCCTGAAGATTAGCCCTTTGAGCTGGCCTATCGGCATGGGTCAAGATTTCCAAGGGGTGTATAATATGTGGGAATCTAACCTAAAGCTCTTTACTGAAGTTAGCAAGGTTAAAATTGCCGGTGCCATCGCTATTAAAGACGTTAATGATCCACAAATCAATAAATTGGTTGGCGACAAAGCGGCCGAAACTCTGCGTGAAGAAGTAGAACTATTAGATGGAGTTTACGATGACTTTGACCCTGAAAATTATCGTAATGGTGAAATCAGTCCCGTATTTTTTGGCAGTGCTCTTAATAATTTTGGTGTAGAAGAACTTTTAAATTGCTTTGTTGAAATTGCTCCTCCGCCTCAGCCCAAACATGAAGATGGTCGATTAGTAAGACCAGAAGAAAATTTGTTCAGTGGTTTTATTTTTAAAATTCACGCCAATATGGACCCCAAACATCGCGATCGCTTGGCTTTTATGAAAATCGTTTCGGGTGTATTCGAAAGAAACACCAATTACATTCATCATCGCATCGGGAAAAACATAAAGTTCAGCAGCCCCACCGCCTTTATGGCTTCCAAAAAGAGTATCGTAGAAACTGCTTACCCTGGCGATATCGTTGGCTTACACGATACAGGAAGTTTCCGCATTGGCGACACTTTAACGAGTGGTGAAGTGCTAGAATTTAAAGGAATCCCGAGCTTTTCACCCGAACATTTCCGTTTTGTAAATAACGCCGACCCACTCAAAGCGAAGCAACTAAACAAAGGCGTAGATCAATTAATGGATGAAGGTGTGGCTCAGCTTTTCACCTTAGAAAGTAATCAGAGAAAAATTATTGGAACGGTGGGAGCCCTACAATATGAGGTAATTCAATATCGCCTAGAGCATGAATATGGTGCAAAGTGTAGTTATGAAAACTACTCGGCTTACAAAGCTTGCTGGATAGAAAGCCATGATGCGGCCCAATTAGAAGAGTTTTCTAAACTCAAGTATCGCTATCTAGCGAGAGATAAATTTAATAGATTGGTGTTTTTAGCTGACTCGTCCTTCAGCCTGAGCATGGCACAGCAGAAATTCGATAAAATCAAATTTCACTTTAAATCTGAGTTTTAATCAAATCGATTAAATACTCAGGACGAAGAGGCTTCCGCAGAAGCTTAATAATGTGATCATTTGCCTTCGCACGATTAAGGTCGCGCTCGTCTTCTGTGGAACTAACCATAAAGAGTAAAGGCTTTTTGGGTGATTTAGCAATTAGGCCGTGATAAGGACGTAAAAATTCGAATCCATCCATTTCGGGCATCATTAAATCCAATAAAATTAAATCCGGTATGTTGCCCGAAATAATAGCAGCCTCCAAGTATACCAGAGCTTCTTTGCCTCCAGAACACTCGTCAATGCTTTGTGCTATTTTGTAGTGCCCCAAAAGTTTACTATGAATGAAACGATCAATCATGGTATCATCAATTAGTAAGCACTTATTTAAAATGAAATCACTCATCTTCCTCCAAAATATGATTCGGAAAGCTAATTCTAAAATCAGAACCTTCGTTAGGAGAAGACTTTACATCTATTTGCCCACCCATTTTTGACAATGCCTCCTTTACGATATAGAGTCCTAAACCTGAACCCGCTAATTCTTCCTTACGCTTAAAGAACATTTTAAAAATCTGTTCCATGTACTCATTAAGGATTCCCATTCCTTTGTCCGAAACTACGATTTTCACCTTAGACTCTGTAATTTCAAAGTGAAGTTTAACTTTAGCCTTGTTTTGAGTGGGCTTTTTAAATTTCGCGGCGTTGGAAATTAGATGACTTAAAATTATGCGTATTCTGAAGGCATCTCCAACAAAATTAGCCCGCTGATCTATCACTTTTTCAAGATCAAAACCTGAGCTTGTGGCATCCAAATGCAGATTGCCAATGATGTCGTCTACCAACTCCGTCACATTTATTTGCTCTAAATGGCCGGTAGCCTTCGAGTTTTTATAATAATCAATAATGTTATTTATTAATAAATCTAGCTTTAAGGTTGCCTGATCAACCTGTTTAAATATACTTTCGGCTGCGGGGTGATCATTAACTTCTATCTCAGCCACCTTAATTAAGCCTAATACACTTGCAATTGGTGCCCTTAAATCATGTGAAACACTATAAACGAATCGATTGAGCTCCTGATTCGCCTTTTCTAAAGCACCAATTTTATCATTCAACTCTCTCCGTGTAAGATATAGATCATAAGCATTTTCAATAGCTATAGTAATATCAGACTCATCCCAAGGTTTGGTGATGTAGCGATAAATATTGCCTTTGTTAATCGCTTCAATAATATCGTTCACATCGGTATAACCGGTAATTAAAATTCTAACTGGCTCAGGAAAAACTTGTCGTACCGCATTAAAAAAGTCTACTCCGCTAGTGACTGGCATTCTTTGATCCGAAAAAATGACATGCGGATTTTGTGTCTTAATAATGCTAAAAGCAACTTCCGTATTATTGGCTGTATAAACCTGATAATCTCTTCTGAAAGCAGCTTTGAAGGAACGTAAATTGTTATCTTCATCGTCCAAATACAAAACTCTAATTTTTTCTTTTGGTGCCGAACTAATCATTATGCAAACTCATTTGGTTGAATTACTGGTAAACTAATTTTAAATTCCGTGCCTTTACTTGGCTCAGAGTTTACCGTGAGGCTACCGCCATGTCTCTCAATAATTTTGAAAACTATACTCATACCAAGCCCTGTTCCCTCGCCCACATCTTTGGTGGTGAAGAAGGGCTCAAATATTTTCTTCTTGGTATTTTCATCCATTCCAATACCATTGTCGGTAAGGTAAATATTAACCCATGCCGAATTTTCCTTTTCCGTTCTAATAATTAAGGTAGGTTTTTCATCACCCTCATATTCCTTCTCATTAACCGCATAGATGCCATTATTAAGGATATTCATAAAAGTTTGGTTTAGCTTGCCTGGATAGCAATCAATTTCACCAACTTTTGGGTCATAGTCTTCTATTACCTCAATTAAGTCTTTAGTTTTATTACGCAATAAAACTAGGGTGCTTTCTAATCCCTCGTTGGGAGATGCCTTTTTAACCACATCCTCATCTAGCCTAGAGAAATTTCTTAATCCTAAAACTATTTCTGAAGTTCTAATCGCACCATCGGATATACCTCTAACTAAACTTTCAATTTCTGTTTTAAGGAAATAATAATCAAACTCCTCTAATTTAGCCTTAGCCTTGGCAAGATCCTCGTTACTGCAATTATCGTCTAAGGCTTCAAAAGCAGCTACGATTTCGTAAATTTCTGATAAATCGAGCTTTAGAGGCTTAATATTAGAGGCAATAAAGTTTATTGGATTATTAATTTCATGCGCTATACCAGCGGTTAACTGACCTAAAGATGCCATCTTTTCAGAATCTACTAACTGAGATTGAGTTTCTTTTAAGTTATCTAAAGTTACTTGCAATTCTTTGTTTGCTTCTTGCAATTCCATGGTACGAGAATCTACTCTTCTTTCTAACTCAATGTTTTGTTCTTTAATAATCTTCTCATTCTCCTTGGCCATTTCAAGAGCTGTGGCTTGGGAATGTTCTTTCTCTCTTCTTAACTGATTGATACGATCCGCTAAAGCGACAGAAAGTAAAACAATCTCTACACTCGAGCCAAAGAGCATCGAACGGCGGAATAAAGGATTATAAGGGAGAATTTCAAAGTCTTTCAAGGCAAAAATGATAACGCTAATCAAGAATATGGACCAAGCAATCAAGAAAAAATTAGCTGGTTTATATCCCGATCTGGCTAATTTTACTGCGGCAGAAATAGCCAGAATAGAGCCCGTTAAAGCTACAAAGTTTACCCAGTTATAGGCGATTGTATCAAAACCAGTAAACAGTAAAGCGATCCCAATCACATCTAAGGCTACTATCGCAAGCATTAGCTTGTAGAACAGAGGTGCTTTTCCTTTAAGCCTCAAAAAGTTTATAATAAAGAAAACAGATGCAATTCCTACTAAAGCTCCCGAGAGCACAGCGAATTTGCTGTTAAAAAATGGAAAGTCTGCGAAGAGGTAGCGGTCGGTATATCCAAAAAGGGCCGCCTGAGCCAAACCTAAAAATAGTAAATAGAGAATGTAGAAAAGGTAACTTTTATCGCGGGTTAAGAAGTATATAACCAAGTTATAAAGTAACATCACCACAACGATGCCTACATAAATACCCATGAAAAAATCGTAATTCGTAACCTTAAAAAGAAGGTCATTATTTTCAATTATTTCAAAAGGCAGCACAATAGGTTTATGACTGCTAATTTTAAAGTAGTAATCTTTGATACCTGACTGCAAATCAAAACTAAAATCCGTGTTCGCATTAAGGCGCGTATCAAATTGAAAAGCTTGACCTGTTTTTTGACGCAGTCCAAAACTCATATTATCACCATAGTATAAAGAGATGCTATCCAATAATGAATAACTTAAAAAAATACTCTTTGCTACCGCACTCGCCTTAGGTGTAACCTTTAAACGAACATATACCTGTTGTCCGCCCGGAAAATTAGGCACTTTACTTTGACTTTTAACATAATCTAAATGGGGTATTTTATGGATAGCTACTTCTTCATTGGTCTGAAAGAAATATAATTCGAAATTTTTCGCTTCTTGCCCCAGCAAGCTCAGCGACAAGGAAGAAAGTAGGATCAGAAATAAGAAACTCCCCCGCATATCCTAAGCTTTTATAGCAAGATCATATTGGATGGGTACCTTTCTGCGACGAGATTCCTCCTCAAAAAATTGCCCTGGATCATTTCTGAGCGAAAATACCCGCTTCTTTTCAAGATCAGCGGCATTTTCTATCATTAAAGTATCGGGCAATAGCATTGCGGTAGCTAAAAGGTCAAGTTTCGGATAATAAAAGGTGCCATCATTACCCAAATCTTTAATAATTCCGTAACCGAAGGTTTCGGCGGTAGCCACGGTGTAGGGAGCGCAAAGTGCAAAAAGTGAATTTACACCTACGGCATGGGAAATAGTAACAGCGGCTCTTGTTAAAAACAAACTACCAAAACCCATTCCCGCTACTTTTCGACTATTCCATAATCCGCAAATTTCCCCTGTACCTTTTACCGCTTCCTGAGCAATGTAATCATCAACTTTAGGATCCATGTATGCGGTAGCATCTGAAATTGGTAGTTTACCATTACCATGAGAAGTGTCAACCCGAGCACCACCAAGCACTGCTTTGGTTTCGGAGTCTTCCACTACTAAAACAAAAGTTCCTGGGTTATCTACCCAAGTAGGTGAACTAGAAGTTACTTTGTTCACCCCTATACTCGTTAATATATCTCCGTGACCCTTCACGAATTTAGCGCAACTTTCTGGGTCATCTATTGCTTTAAAGGCTCTTAATTTCAGCACCATAATTTCAAGGCATTATTTTAAAAACCTTTTCAAGTGGCTTCCTTAATGACTTTATCGTTGGCTCTTTGGCGTAAAAAAGCCTTGCCAGGAACAAGTCGTTAACACTTTCAGGTAATTCTAATAAATCTAAATATTCTCTTCTTAATTTACTTAACTCCTTTACTAAATATGGAGAACTAGAAGGGTCATCTATTCCGAGACGGGCAAACATAAAGGTAGCGGGCGATACGGGCTGATAGGCTAAACCCATTTTATTGAGGTATACCCATAGTCTTTCCACTATTCTACCTCCATTAAGAACGCTTTCCGCAGAATGGTTATTGGTATACACCAGCGCCAAGGCAGATGAGTTCTCAAGCGAATCAATACTCATTTTTATCAAAGCTTTCCCTTTATCCCAGTTTCTTAAATGGGTAATGGCTTCAGCATCTTTTATCAATTTAAAGCCAACCAAATCCGACTCATTAAGATATAAGGTTCTCAAATCTACTCCATTACAGGTACTCTCTGCCTCGTCTATAGTCCAACGAGCTTCTGCAATAAAATCTTTATGACCCCAGGGATCCAAAATACGCTGTCGCTCTACAGCTCCAACAATTTGAGCCATTTTTTTAAGCTTTTCTCCTTCCAGCCATTTCACCGCAAAATCACTTCCTTCTAAATGTAAGAAAATTTTACTTTTCAGTTCTTCATCGATAGGCTTTAATCCTTTAGATTTCATACGATTGGTTAGTCTTAAATTCAGATCCGCCCCTAAATCCAAAAACTCATTTCGCCTTCTATCTTCGTTTGCGAAAAATTGTATTTGAGCGATAAATCTATCGTCAAAATCTTTTGCCAAAATTTCAATCTCTGCCTTGTAACCGCGATAAACTGCTCTTTGCACCACATTTTCCAAAGCCGCACCCAAACCAATTAAGCTACCTCTATTTTTAAAGTCAAGAAAGGAATACGAATAATGTACATCGTGAAAGAGGCTAAGTATACCATTTTTATAAATCCATTTCCAAGGCTGCACGTTTCCTCCACTGGGTGCCCAACAGGCTTGCAAAACGATATCCTCAATACTCTCTTTATCTAAAATAATCGCTTCTGTCGCTTTGCTCTTTTTTAAATCATCTACTATGGCTTCGCAAGTCTCAAAACTTAAGGCTGCGGGTTTAAAGCTAATGGTCGTATCATTCTTTTGGTTAGAAGGAGTATTTAAAATTTCATCGACGTCTACATAGTGCCTCCCCGAAGCAATTGGCTCTTGCAGTAAAATTCGACGGGCTGTAATGGTAGTAATAGCGCCACCTAAAGCTACAGAAGAAGCCAACTGCGGCCAGGTTTTAATACTTTGTTCCACTTCTAAGAGAGAGGCTTTCAACCGTGATGAAATTTGCTCCACTCCCACCATCTCCATTACCATGGCAAGTCGCTCTTTCGGTGACCAACTATTCATATTAGCAGCCGCATCATCGCTTACCATACCGTGCATAATAGGCCTGTCGGGCTCCAGATCGAAGCGTTCAATATCTAACATCCCTCTATCACTAGTATCCATAAGAACTGCTACTCCTTGTTTTCTTGCTTCCGCTCGCGCCAAAATTTTGATATCCAAAGAGTCACATTCTTCCACCAATAAATCTAGCTTACTATCCCCCGAGCCAATAAAGTCAGCAATGTTTTCTTTCGTAATGCCTTCATTGTAAAGCTCAAGTTTTAAATAAGGGTCAATTTCTGCAATTTCGCGTGCCACCAGAATAGTTTTGGGTATCGATATATTGCTCAAGCCACTGCGGATTCTGTTGAGATTACTTAAATCCAAATGATCAAAGTCAGCGATACGGAGTGTACCAAAAATCCTTTCAATCGCTGTGGTTAATGCAACAGATTGACCCACAGACAAACCGATTATGCCCACCGTTTTTTGACCTAGACTAGCCTGCTCTTCTTCATCAATCTTATACTTATTGCGAGAAGTTCTTAACTCGATGAACTCTTTAGCGGGCAAAATATGACTAATTATGTCGGACCATGGGTAGTATACCCATGTACCATAGCTATAAATGTCGTTCTTTCTTTTCCAATCTTCAAGCCACTCAACTCGTTCAGATTTGCTAAATTGGCACTGTGGATGCCGAGTTAGATATAATTCTATGAGCTGATTACCTAGGCTATTAGCTATTTTTAAATGATTTTTATTACTTGTTAATAAAGCCTCAAAGGCTTTAAGTTCAGATTCAAGGTTTAAGTTATATAAAACAGGTTTGTGATAACTTTTATTTACATTCTTAATGCCTGATAATAAGCTTTTTACAATAAAAATATCTGATTTTATCATTAGCATTAATTATTAAGTAGCTTGAGCCAAAATACATCATAGTACTCAGTAAATCTTTATTTTTACCAAAAATTTTCACTCCCAGATGAACGATTCTGTACGCATACTTTATATTGACGACGAAGAAAACAACTTGCAGGCTTTTAAGGCAAATTTTCGCCGCGACTTTAAGTTATTCACCGCACTTTCAGGTGCCGAAGGTTTAGAGATTTTTAAACAAGAAGAAGACCTCAACATTATTCTTACCGATCAACGCATGCCTAACATGACTGGTATTGAATTTCTTGAAGAGGTGCAAAAGATCAATCCAGAACCCATGCGAATTCTTCTTACCGGTTACTCAGATATTAATGCCGTAATCGACGCTATTAACCGCGGACAAGTTTACCGCTACTTCAATAAGCCTTGGCATTATGATGATTTAAAAGCAACCATTCTTGCTGCGCATGAGGTGTTTAGCCTGCGTCGTCAAAACAAAGTATTAGTAGATGAATTAGCCCGGGCTAACGACCAACTTGAATTCCTTCTTCGTCAAAAGCTTCTGTCTTAATTGAGATTTGCCAAAACATTTTTCTTCCTCCTTTGCTGTCTTAAGCTCCTCTCGCAGGATTTAATTCAACTTAAAGGAGAGGGTGAAATTCTTATATCTCCAGAAAAGCTCAAAGAATTAAGCCTAAGATCTGACCTCGATACATATCGGGAGCACTATGCCATTCGTGGGCTTTTTCAAGCGGTTCAACTAGAACTAAATCTCAACAATCCTCAAGCAAGTCCCAAACTAAAATCGATTCTAACTTTTAGTCAGCCTAAGCTGCAATTAGATCTCTTCCTAAATTTCAACAATCTCGCCTCCGAAGATCAGCTATTTCTTGCTACTGAAAAGGGCATAAAAACCATTCCTACTAAAGCCGAAACTTTTCTTCTGAGTAACTTTTCCGCCCATCATAGTCTTTTATTTCAAGACCGATTTCCTTTTAACAATAGTAATGTAAGCATCAATGGCCTGATATTTAACCAACTGGACAGCAGCGCTGTTATAGATGATTATGGCGATGCTGGAACTTGTCAGGTAAATGCTATTTGCTCGGTCGCAACTAATAATGAACTTAGCAAAGCCACTACCCGGATACTTTGGATAAATGGTAGCTTGGCTGGTTGGTGCACTGGTACTTTAGTTAATAATACCGCTTTTGACGCAAAACCCTATGTATTAAGCGCTGAACATTGTGCCTTGGCCAGTTCTATGGTTTCTGCAAATGACTTAAATCGTTGGGTCTTTTTTTTCAATTATCTTAATCCGAGTTGCGAAGGTCCCAACCAAGAAAGTAACATCTTAGAGCAACAAATTTTAGGCGCCTCACTACGTGCCCGCAGTAATGATAATGGTGGCGATTTTGGCTCAGACTTCCTCTTACTCGAACTCAATCAAAATATTCCCGCCTCCTTCCAAGCCTATTTTGCTGGCTGGAATCGCAGCGAGTTTATTAGTTCGTATGGCGATTGTTTCCATCACCCTTCTGGAGATGCGCAAAAAATAAGCATCTACCGCGAAAAACCAAGTATCACAAGCTATGGCGGAAGCATTCCTAATACGCATCTAGAAGTTTACTGGCAGCAAAGCAATTCTGGTTATGGAACTACCGAAGGAGGCAGTAGCGGCAGCGCCTTACTCGATCGTGATGGCTTAATTATCGGCACACTCACCGGAGGTAGCAGTAGCTGTGAACAAACGGAGCTTTCCGACTTTTATGGACGTTTTTCCTTTAGCTGGAATAGCAATGGTGATTTTCCAAGTCAACAATTAGCCCCTTGGTTAGACCCTTTAGAATTAGGCAACTTACGCCTCCAAGGCCTCGCTAATGGCGATAGTTTAAATCGTACAATTCTTAATACTATTAGCCTTTTCCCCAATCCAGTAGAAAAAGGGCGGGCGGAAATAAAAGGCTTTAACAATTTACAAAGCCCTGTGCGGATACAACTTTTCTCCTTTGCGGGAGAAGCACTCCAAGAAACTTACGCAACACCCTTTGCCTACGGAACAATTCCTTTAAATTTAGAAGCTTTTAAAAGCGGCCTATACATCTTACGAATTAGTCAAGTCGATCAGCAAAAAACATTGAAAATATGGATACTCTAAAATTTAGCTTTCTTCTCATTATCAGCCTTTTCCTAAGCGCCTGTGGTTCCAAAAAGAATAGTGACCCCAAAACGGAATCCGCCATTGTGTTCACTGAAAATGATGAAGAAAATCCCATCCAAATTATTAGTCCTTGCCTTGCGGCCGAAGAAAACCCCCGTTTGGAGTATAAGACCAATACCGCATCTATAACCGAATTTAGGCAAGAAGGAAGTTGTATTATTCTCAGCTATAATTACAGCGGCTGTAAACCGGGTCGGGCGCATCTAGCCGTGACTGAAAAAATAGCGGGTAAAAAATCGCTACACCTTAAGTTGGAACTATTATTGGAAAATGCGGGTGAATGCGACATGCTGATTAGTGATAGCAAACATTTTAGCCTCCAAAATATTGCTGCTAATCAAGATCTTAGCCTTGAATTTAACGCTGGCAATCTTATAGTTGAGTATAAAAATCTCTAAGGCTCTTAATTTCCCTAATACTGATTGGTGCGCAGTAAAACTAAAGTACAAGCCACTTCCGTTTCAATACCGCGCTTTTGCAGATGATTCATCCAATCCTGGTTTTCGGTTCCAGGATTAAAAATAACGCGCCGAGGATTTAAGGAATCTACATAATCGATATACTCTTCTTGGTTTTGTGGACCCAAATAAAGCGTTACCGTATCCACATCTTGAAAGTCCTTTTTTTCCTTCGAAAAAGGAATGCCACTTACCTCACCTGATCGATTGCCCACAGCAACCACTTCATGCTGATAATCCTTTAGCATATTCATAGCGATATTCGAATAACGCTGCTTATTTTCGCTCGCACCTAATACCAATGTTTTCATCCTAAAGTTCTTTCTTTATTAAGGTCAATTTTACGTAAAATCTCATCTCGAATCACCCATTAAAAGCGGTTTCTAATTACCAGGGAAATCTGTGATCAAAATTTATAGTAGAACTCACGTTTATTAACTTTGCCTATGGCTTTAGAAACAACAAATTTACAATTTAGTTACCACGCCGAAAAAGCGTTCAAGTTTCCTGATATAAAACTCGCTTCCGCAGATGCGGCTTTAATTATTGGACCGTCTGGTTCTGGGAAAACTACGCTTTTAAACCTTATTGCGGGATTGCAAAAAGCTAGTGCGGGAGAAGTTAAATTGGGCGATCAATTCCTCCATAATTTGGAAGGTCGCAGCCTAGAAAGGTTTAGAGCCAAGCACCTCGGTTTAATTTTTCAAAAAAGCCTCTTCCTGCCCTATCTCACGATGATGGATAATATGAAAATGATTTACGCCATCCAAAATCGCCAAGCCGACAAAAGTGAAATTGATCTCTTATTTTCAGAATTAAATATTCTCCATATTCTCCATAAAAAAGCGGCCTCTTGCAGTATTGGCGAACAACAGCGAGCTGCCATTGCGCGAGCGCTATTGCAAAAACCTAGTTTAATTTTAGCCGATGAGCCCACGGCTGCTCTAGATGATACCAATGCCGAAAAAGTAGGCGAACTGCTTCTGCAAATGAGTCAATCTCAAAAAACCGCCTTATTAGTGGTAACCCACGATGCTCGTATTAAAAAGCTAATTTCTAAATCCTATCAACTGTGAACATCTTCCGCCTCGCCTTGGCCAGTTTAGGTCATAAGAAACTGCATAGCTTTTTAAGCATTTTACTTTTATCCTTTTCCCTCGCTTTAATCATGGTTCTTTTTACCGCAAAAGACAGTTTTGAAAAAAGCTTCACCCGCAATATTAAAGGAATAGACTTAGTAGTAGGCGCCAAAGGCAGTCCCCTCCAAATAATACTTAGCAGCGTTTACCATATTGATGCTCCTACCGGAAATATTTCACTTTCTGAATTTGAAAAACTCGCTAAAAACCGATTGGTAAAAAAAGCCATCCCTTTGGCTTATGGCGATAATTACAAAGGCAAGCGTATTGTAGGGAGCGATAGTAATTACGCCGCTTTATATAATGTAAAGCTAGCGGATGGTCGTTCTTTTCAAAAGGCCTTCGAAGTTTGTATTGGCGCAAATGTAGCGCAGACTTTAGAGCTCAAGATGGGCAGCCTCTTCCATGGCTCTCACGGTTTTAGCGAAGAAGGAGAAAGCCATGCCCAGCAAGATTTTAAGGTGGTAGGGATTTACGCGCAAAGCGGTAGCGTAATCGATGACTTAATTCTTACGCCCCTTGCCAGCATCTGGTTAGCACATGAACATCCCGCTGAGGAAGCACACGATCACGACCACGAAGAAGTGGAACGTGAAATTACCGCTGGCCTTATCCAATTCAGCAATCCCATGGCCACCCTTAGTTTACCACGACAAATTAATAGTCAGACTAAAATGCAAGCCGCTCTGCCCGCCATTGAAGTAAACCGACTTTTTAGCCTAGCCCAGTCGGCGCTAGATTTGCTCGAAGCCTTGGCTTATATTTTACTTTTCATTGCCGGTATCAGTATTTTCGTATCGCTACTACAAGGCTTAAAAGACGAAGAACCTCAGTTGGCCTTCTTACGCGCAGTAGGAATTAGTCGCTATAAAGTGGTTCTATTAGTTTGGACGAAGTCTATCTTTCTCAGTTTCATTGCCTATTTCTTCGCCTTAATTTTAGCTATAATTAGCTTGGAGCTTCTAAGTTTGAAGCTACCTAATCTTACGAGTGGATTAGGTTTACAAACCTTGCAAAATCCTATGCAACTGTGGCTCCTGTTCAGCGTTTTAATATTGGGTACCTTTGCCTCACTATTACCCGCCTGGCATGCCTACCGCATTAATATCCCTAAAACTTTAGCCGATGCTTAAAGTGTTTTTATTCATTATTTTTAGTCTGAGTGTTTTTAGTAGCAATGCCCAAAAGAATTTGGTTTGGCCAGTACTAGCCATGACTAATTACGATCAGGATCCGGTGTCGGGTTTATTCAGTCCAAAATTCCCCAGCATTTTAAGCTCTAACTATGAAGGGCAGGAAGTTATTATTTCAGGCTACCTTATTCCCCTAGACGTGGCGGCTAATACTTACGCTTTAAGTAAAAATCCTTTTTCTGCTTGTTTCTTCTGCGGTAATGCTGGACCCGAAACAGTGGTTGAATTAAAATTTAAAGAGGATCCTGGTCGTTTTGCCACCGATAAGTTTGTTCCCATTACGGGCGAACTGCGTCTTAATCGCAATGGTCAGGGCTTATTCTTTACCATTGTAAATGCGCAAATTGAAGGTTAATGAAAAAATTCCTCTTTCTAATTCTCCTTTTTGGTTGTTACGCATCTGCGCAAGCGCAAAAAACCGCACAGATAATAGACTGGAAAGTACTAGCTAAAGTAGATTTTATTGATAAGTATTTCCCTGAGTTTGAGGCCTGGTATTTAATTCCGAAATTTCAAGAGGAAGTAAAAGCTCTCGATCAAAAGCCCATTATCATTAAAGGTTATATTATTCCCATGGATGTGGAAGGAGGCGAATATGCACTTTCTGCCTATCCTTTTAGTGCTTGTTTTTTCTGCGGAGGAGCTGGCCCAGAAAGCGTTATTAAATTAGAGTTGGCCGAAAAAACAGAGCGCTTTGATACCGATGATATTATTACCTTTAGTGGCACCTTAGAATTAAACGATTCTGACGTCGATAACTTTAATTACATCCTAAAAAATTGTCGTCCTCTAAAAAAATAAAAAAGCGCTGGTTAGTCCTTGCCCTTTTGTTCGCCCTAGTTCTGCTCTACTTTTCTGGACCACAGCCGGCACAAGGAAAATACCCTGTAACTTTCCCATCCGTTAACACTGATCTTCAAGCGCTCAACGATTCTATTAATTTAGCGGAAGCCTCCAACCCTTTGCTGCGTGCTGGCAATGAAGCGCGCATAGTTTGGCTAGATAGCATTCATAAAACCCAAAGGGTAATTCTTTATTTACATGGCTTTTCGGCTTCTGCAGTGGAAGGAGCGCCTTTGCACGAGAAAATGGCCCGCGAAATGGGCGCCAATTTATACCTGGCACGCATTGTAGGTCACGGATTAAAATCGAATAATCTCGAGGATTTTACTACCAGTAGTAGCTGGCAAAGCGTTTTGAAAGCCTTAGCCATTAGTGAGCAATTGGGCGATGAAGTAGTTATTATGGGCACCAGTACGGGCTGTAGTTTTGGATTAAAATTAGCCGAACTCTTTCCTACTAAAGTAAAAGCCTTGGTAAATCTATCGCCTAATATTAGAGTGAAAGATCCGGCAGGTTACCTTTTAAATAAACCCTGGGGCGAGCAAATTGCTGCTGCTGTTTTAGGTGAACCCCGCAGTGTAAGGGGCATGGGACCCGAATACGCCAAATATTGGGACACCCTTTACACCGTGCGCGCACTCGTAGAATTACAGGAAATATTAGAGTCAGCTCTTACCGAAGAGTGTTTTGCCAATATTCATCAACCAGTGCTAAACCTCTACTATTATAAAAATGAAGAGGAACAGGATCAGGTAGTTTCGGTCGAAAAAATTTTATGGATGCACGAACTTTTGGCCTCCGCCGATTCCTTGAAGGTTCTGAAGGCTATTCCCACCGCGGGCGACCACGTTTTAGCTTCTCCCATTAAAAGTAAAGACCCCGCTGCGGTTGAGGCTGCGGTGCGAAGTTTTTTCCACGAGGTTTTAAAATGGTAAGTCTTAAAATAGCCTAAAACAATCGCAGGGAAATTCTCGATAAATAAAGCACAATTCATGAAGCTCTTATGCCTGTAAAATTTAATTTTGCCTTTTAATGAGTTTCACCTTTCCACAATTCTTCTGGGCCTTTTTCGCATTAGCGATTCCTATACTCATTCACCTTTTTAATTTAAGGAAACACAAAACTGTTTATTTCAGTAACACTCGCTTTCTGCAAGAGGTACAACGAAGCACTAAAGCTATAAAACGCTTAAAAGAGTATGTCCTTCTCGCCTTGCGCTTGCTCGCTTTAAGCGCCATAATTTTGGCTTTCGCCAGACCTGTTCTACCCATTAGCCAGAGCCTCAATAAAGATTTCAGCCAACTTAGCCTTTACTTAGATAATAGCTATAGCATGAAGAGCAGCGGCAGCCAGGCCAGTCTTTTTAATAAAGCCCGCCAAAATGCCGTGCGTCTTTTAAAAAGCTTAAAGCCAGATGCCTCAGTACAAATTCTCACCAATAATTTTGAAGCCAAATACCAACGCTTTTACAGTCCAAAGGAAGCCATCCAATTAGTAGATGAGTTAGACTATTCCCCTACCTTCCGTAGCTTTAAGGAAATAAAATCGCGCATTATCGAGGCCTCCAGTCGTTTGGAAAAACAAGGGCCCTTGCAAGTTATTCTAATCAGTGACTTTCAAGCTAGTACTTTTACGAATTGGCAAGAGGAAGAAGTTCCCGCCAATTGGCAAATGAAGCTCTTAGCTTTAAATGCGATGGATGAAGTTGCCAACTTGGCCATCGATTCTTTGTGGCTAGAGAGCCCCGTACTCATTCCAAATTTTAGTCAAAACTTAGCTTTTCAGCTAAAAAACTATGGCAATAAAGATTTAAAAGATGTTTCCCTCAGCCTTAAGGTGAACGAACAAATTATTAATCAGCAAAAATTTAGCATTCCCGCGCAAGGCATTGAAAACGGAAGTATCGAGTTTCTTTTACCCACAGCGGGAAATTTTAAAGCTCAATTAGAAATTGAGTCTAGTGGCGGTGCGCAATTTGATGATGTTTTTTACTTCCAGCTAAAGGCACAAAAGAAAGTGGCGGTCTATATTTTAGCACCCCAAGGGCAGTCCAATTTAAACACTAGCCTTTTCAGAGATAGCCTTTTTGAACTTAAGGTCAGTTCTTACGATGACATTGATTTTGATGCTTTACAAGCTAGTGAACTTATTATTGCTGAAGTAGAGGATGAGCTTAGCTCGGGCCTACTGGCAAAATTAAATGAGCATCTAGCGGCAGCGAAAAACCTATTTTTAATACCCAATGGCGAGGCTTCTGGTTTTGCGTCTTTACTGGCAAATTACGGCTTCACTTTAAACCCTAATTGGGAAAATGATAGTTTGCGCGCGGTAGAACTCAATTACCAAGACCCCTATTTTAGAGGCGTATTTTTAAGCGAAACGAAGAACCCCGACTTACCCTTTAGCCGCAAGTTTTTTAGAGCCCCAGCAGGCGTTTTATTCCCCTTATTAAAATTTGAAAACGGCGAAGCCATGCTTTTCCGTCAGCCTTTTGGTAAAGGCGATGTGTTTATTAGCTTAAGCACCATTGAGCGAGAATTTAGCAATTTCGCGAGCCACCCCATAGCTCTGCCTCTTTTATATAATTCGGCCCTTTTCAAAAAGGAAGCACAGGCCCTTTACCTCAGTCCAGGTTTGCAAAAAAACAATCTGCTTATTGATCTACCTTACCGCAATGACGAGCCTCTCGCGCTAAAAGTGGGCAATGAAGAACTTATCCCACCTCAAGAAAAACGCGGCGATCTTATTGAACTTTCTTTGCCCGAACAAGACTTAAAACCTGGCATTTACCCTTTATTACGCGGCAACGATTCCTTGGCTTATTTAGCTATTAACGTAGATCAACGCGAAAGCGAAATAAACTGTTTGAGTCCCGAAGAATTGCAAGAAGCTCGCTTTATTACAGCGGAGCAAATTATTGACGAGGATGAATTTGAAAAATACAGCTTAGAACTAAAAACACAACAGGAGGATAAGAGCCTTGCTCACTGGTTTATCCTCGCTGCTTTGGTATTTTTAATTATCGAAATGTTTATCAACAAAAATTCCGGCCATGAAGAATTCAGCGCAAATTCTCATTAAAAATGCGAGGTTAGTAGAACCTCTGTCTGAATTTCATTTACAGCAGGTCGATCTGCTGCTTACAAATGGGAAGCTTGAGCAAATTGCTCCTAGTATTTCCATAGATAACATAGAAACTTTTAGTGCCGACAATCTACATGTATCACTCGGTTGGATGGATTTGCGCGCCAACTTCTCCGACCCCGGTATGGAAGATCGGGAAGATTTAGAATCGGGAGCCTTGGCCGCTTGGCAAGGTGGCTTTACTTCGGTAGGACTTTCGCCGCAAACCGAGCCGGTAGCCGATACAAAAGCCAGCATTCATTATATAAATAGGGCTAACCAAAACAGCCCCGTAAACCTTCTCCCCTATGGCGCATTTAGCCGAGGCACGAAAGGCGAAGAGTTAAGCGAAATTTACGACATGCACAAAGCCGGTGCCCTTGCTTTTAGTAATGGCAAACACAGCGTAAGCAATAGTGCCTTGATGAAATTGGCTTTGCTTTATAACCGCGATTTGAAACGCCCGCTGCAAGTACAATCTTTCGATGCCAATTTAAGGGCGGATGGGCAAATGCATGAAGGCTCCAAAAGTACTTGGTTAGGCCTAAAGGGCTTGCCCGAAATTTCCGAAACCATTACCCAAGCAAGAGATATCCACCTCGCCGAATACTGCGAAGCAGCCCTTCATTTTAACGGTATAAGCTGCCGACAAAGTGTGGCGCTTCTGCGAGAAGCACAAGCAAAAAGCCTTGCCATTTCGGGCGATGTTAATCTCATGAATCTACTTTTTACAGACGAAGATTTAGAAACCTACGACAGTCGCTTAAAGGTTTTTCCACCCTTACGGGAGATGCGAGATAAGTCTAATTTAGTACAAGCCCTGAAAGACGGCGTTCTTAAAGGAATTGCCAGCAATCACGAACCGCGTACCATTGAAGAAAAACGTTGCGAGTTTGATATGGCCTCCTTCGGCACTGCTACCCTAGAAGGATTTTTCGGAGCCCTAAACGCGGCATTGGAAACAGAAATGACTTTAAGTGATATTATTTATCAAATTAGCCGCGCGCCCAGAGAAATCACCCATTACCAAACCAATATGGCAGTAAAAGCGGGCGAAGAAGTGGAACTTACTTTCTTTAATCCTGCTCTAGAATGGTCTTGGAGCGATCTAAAGCCATATAGCAAAGCGGCCAATTATCCCTTCGACCTTATCCCCTTAAAGGGAAAAGCACTTGCCACTTATGTGAAAGGGAAATTTAGTCCCATCGCTTAAAATGAAAATTGGATTTGACGCAAAACGCATTTACCACAATGCCAGTGGTCTCGGTAATTTCGGAAGAAATCTACTTAGTGCCTTAGCGCAATTCCATCCTCAAAACACCTACTTCCTTTATAATCCCTGGAAAGGGAAAGTTAGCTTTACGCTCAATGTTGCGGTGCAAGAAATTCGCCCGCATTTAAAGAGCAAATTAATTGGCCAAATTTGGCGCAGACGCTTAGTAAGTGCGCGGGCAAAGAAAGATGGCGTGCAAGTTTTTCATGGCCTAAGTGCCGAAATCCCGCAAGGATTAAAAGAGCGTGGTATTAAATCGGTCTTAAGTGTGCACGACTTAATCTTCATGCGCTTTCCGCATTTATACAAGGCGATAGATCGTAAAATTTATGAGAAAAAACTGCGCGCGGCTTGCAAATCGGCCGACCTTATTGTAGCCATTAGTCATCAAACCCGTTCCGATTTAAGTCATTATTTAGGCATCGACCCTAGTCGCATTAAGGTGATTTTTCAATCTTGCGATGCAGTGTATTGGTATAGCCAGGAAGATCGTTTTTCAAAACTGAAAAAAGAATTTCAACTACCGGCAAGGTTTTGCCTTTTTGTAGGAACCTTAGAAGAAAGAAAGAATCCTATTTTAGTAGCGCAAGCTTGTTTAAAATTGCAAATTCCACTTTATGTGGTGGGACGCGCCAAAGCAGCTTGGACGAGCTTTTACGATGGCCTTACTAAAGATGAGCAGGCTTTAATTAGACCCATTGCGGTAAAAGGCAATGCCGACTTAGCCGCGCTATATCAATTAGCCGATGTTTTTATTTACCCTTCCATTTTCGAAGGATTTGGTATTCCCCTTTTGGAAGCCATGCTTAGTAAAACGGCCTTAATTACGGCCAATAATAGCGCTTTAAAGGAAGTAGCTGGCCCTGGCTCTATTCTGTTAGATGAAATTAATTCTGAAAATATTGCTGCCGCCATTCAGCAATTTTGGGAAAACGAGGAAAAGCGCCAAAAGGCCATCGCCATAAACTTTACTTTTGCCCAGCAATTCTCTCATCAAAACATTGCCCTGCAGTGGATGGAGACTTATCAGCAACTAGCGCATGAAAATTAAAATATCGGCTGTAATAATCACTTTTAACGAAGAACGCAATATTGGTCGTTGCCTCGATTCCTTGCAAGGGGTGGCCGATGAGATTATAGTTGTTGATTCCTTTAGCAGCGACGCCACCGAAGAAATTGTAAAAAGCAAAGGCGCCACTTTTATCTCCCACAAATTTGAAGGCCATATCGAACAAAAAAACTGGGCAATTCGTCAAGCTCAATATCCGCATGTTCTTTCCTTAGATGCCGATGAAGCCTTGGATGAGCATCTGCGTAAAGCAATAAATACCGTAAAAGAAAACTGGCAAGGCGAAGGCTATTATTTAAACCGCTTGACTAATTATTGCGGTAAATGGATTCGTCATGGACTCTGGTACCCTGATCGTAAATTACGATTATGGGATAGCCGTAAAGGCGCTTGGGGCGGACAAAACCCGCATGATACCTACATCTTAGAAGAGGGCTCTCGCAGCCAACATTTAAGCGGACATCTTTTGCATTATAGCTTTTATACTTTCGAGGAGCATTTAAAACAAATTAAAAAGTTCACTGATATTTCCAGTGCAGCCGCTTTTAAAAATGGCAAGCGCTCTTCTTGGCTTAAAATAGTTGTATCGCCCAGCCTAAAGTTTGTGCGTGCCTATATTTTCAAATTAGGTTTTTTAGATGGCAAAGCCGGTTGGACGATTGCGCGTTGGAGTGCCTATGCCACCTATTTGAAATACACCAAATTAAAAGCGCTGAACCATGGCCAATAAGGGAATGAGCATTTTGCACATTAGTACGGCGCGTTCTTGGCGCGGTGGTGAACAGCAGATTGCCTATTTAATCGCCGAATTGGCCTTGCAAAATACACATCAGTTTGTAGTTTGTATTAAAGATGCGCCCTTTTATCACTGGTGTTTGGAAAATAATATTCCTGTAAAGGGACTGAAAAAACGCAGCTCTCTCGATTTGAGTTTTGCCTTTTCTTTGAAAAAATTCTCCCAAAAAAATAAGGTAGAAATTTGGCATGCACATGATGCCCACGCCCATGGATTTGCCGTATATGCCAATGCTTTTTTCGGAGCAAAAACGCCGGTAATCGTCTCGCGCAGAGTAGATTTCCCCGTAGCGGGTTCATGGCTCAGTGCTTTTAAGTACAATCATGCAAGCGTTAAGAAAATTCTCTGTGTTAGCCGCGCCATTGCCAATATTGTTAAAGCGAAAATTAAAAATCCTACCGTGCTAGAAGTGGTACATTCCGCTATCGATCACTCCAAATTTACCCATCTCCAAAAGGGAAAATTGCGGTCAGAATTACAACTGCCAGCCGATGTGAAGATTGTAGGAAATATTGCAGCTTTGGCGGATCATAAAGACCATGTGACCTTTATTAATACTGCAGAAATCTTAAGTGCGTTGCACCCTGATTTGTATTTTGTAATTGCCGGCGATGGTGAGCTGAGAGCGACTTTAGAAGCCAAGGTTGCCGAGAAAGGCCTGGAAGAAAAATTTAGCTTTTTGGGCTTTCGCACAGATGTGCCC
>Ga0075467_10000200_pt1 | contig 44412 bp, 42 predicted proteins | sample DEB08_DNA_9_FD_75067 | JGI IMG/M metagenome (GOLD analysis project Ga0075467, IMG submission 75067) | Aqueous microbial communities from the Delaware River and Bay under freshwater to marine salinity gradient to study organic matter... | ecosystem: Environmental > Aquatic > Marine > Coastal ... | reverse complement strand
TCGAAGACATCGCAGCCAGTTCGATAATCAAGAAGAAGACGTCATCGGGGTCGCTCGGCGGGGTCGAGAGGAGTGTGCCTGTTGTCGTCAAGGCCGCGAAGAAGGTAACCGGTCGCCCGATCCTACGGTCCAGAAGCAGAGAAAAGAGCACCATGGCTATCGAGACTTCGACCAGAAAGCCGCCAATAAGCATTATCGTGTCGGTAATCACGGTCCCGTTGTAGGTCCCTGTCAGCAGCATCTCGAGGTGGGATTTCAATGCATACTGATGGATGTCGCGGAAGATGATGTTGAGAAGAATGAATAGCCAAAGGGCCGAGAGTTTGGCTTTCGTATCGATCGTTTCCATCGGAATGGGTCATTCATGTTTTCATGGGTGGAAGGGCTGGGGTGCTTACCGCAAATCTGCGCTCAATCGGCCGGTCGCCGTGCGATGATGAACGGACGCATACGTTTCTTATCAAAGTAGACCGTCTGGTCGATTTCGAACCCGGCGCTGCTGAGATGTCGGATCAATTCGGCTCGACTTATGCACACCACCTTCGGAGCAATTCGCAATGAAACTAGCATGCGTACGATGACCTGGATCCAGCGCGAGCTGTCTTTGAGACAAACGGTTTTCGACAAGAAAAGACCACCGGGCTTCACTTGCCGGTACACAGCGTCCAGAACGTTGGGAATGTCATCCACCAGGTGGAGAAGGCTGAAAGCGCAGATGGCGTCAAAGGGATATCCCGACACCTCCTGCGACGCTTCGGCCTGAAGAATCTCAATTTTCTTCGCGGTGAACTCATCTGATCTCGACCGCGCGATTCGGATCATCTCGGCGGAGAGATCGGTCGCGGTGACATGGGCGACCCCGGTCGCGATCTTCCGTGCGGTGCCACCCGTCCCGCAACCGATTTCAAGGATCCGGTCGGTCGGGCGCAGGACCGACCGGATACGCTGAAGTTTTTCTTCGTAGGCGGTTAGATCGGCGATGGGTTTCTTGGCATACTTGATAGCTTGCCGGTCCCAGAAGGCTTGGGCGGACATGTTGTTTTCCTTTGAGCGTGGTACGGGGTCTTGCATTGCGTATCTCCTTGAGCAGGAGCACTAGCCATGCGTTGAGCGAAGAGGTATTGCGGAAAATAGTACTTTAGCTATACGCCTGCATATGAACTGGCAGGCGATGTCCTTTGATTGGAACCAGGTGCGGGCCTTCCTTGCGACCGCAGAGGAAGGCTCGTTCAGTGGTGCGGCCCGCGCCCTGAAGACGACGCAACCGACAATCGGGCGCCAGATATCCGGACTGGAGGCTGCGCTTGGCGTCACATTGTTTGAACGCACTGTGCGAGGACCGACCCTGACCGCGGCCGGGCGGGATCTCTTGGATCACGTGCGGGTTATGGGCGAGACGGCGACGCTGATTTCGACAGTTGCGGCGGGCCAATCCCAGGAGGTGACCGGAGAGGTTGCAGTTTCCGCCACCGATCTGGTGTCGGCAGCAATCCTTCCGGGTCTGCTCGGCGACCTTCGTGAAACAGCACCGGGCATCCATCTTCGGATCATTGCATCGAACGACATCTCGAACCTGATGCGGCGCGAGGCCGACATCGCGATCCGTCACGTCCGGCCCACCGAACCCGACCTGATCGCGCGGCATCTGGGCGATTTTCGGGCCAGCCTTTACGCTGCTTCCGCGTATCTGGACAAAGCAGGGCGCCCGCGCGCACCGCGCGCGTTGGCGGACCATGCCTTTGTCGGCAGTCCAAACTCCGATCAGTTGGTGACCACGCTGCGTGATAAGGGTATTCCCGTGCGTAGCGAGAATTTCGTGATGTCCAGCGAAAGCGGCGTCGTCCAGTGGGAATTGGTCAAAGCGGGCTACGGCATCACGTATATGCCAGAGCTGCTGGGGGAGGCCACACCCGGAATCGAAAAGGTGTTGCCCGATCTCCCATCGCTTGAATTCCCGGTGTGGTTAGTCACGCATCGCGAACTCAGAACCAGCCGTCGTATCAGGGTCGTGTTTGACTTTCTGGCGCGAGGGCTAGCCGACACAGTTCGAATGTCTGGAAAGTCCGGCTTAGCAGTCATTCGTGGAGACCGTGGCGAAGGTCCGTAATGCGGGATAGAGCTACCGTCGCACTCGTCGCGATGACCAACTGTCGTGTTCCTGAGTCTGAGACGCGTGAACGGCCTTACATCACGGTTTTTAGCTGCCTTGTCAGACGCCGATGATGATCTGGACCAAATAGCCAAAATATTAGGCGTGAGATTGGGTGCAGCGGCAATTTTACCGATGATCAGCCATGAAGCGAGAAACAAAAATGCCATATGCATGATACAAGAAACCCAATCTTAAGACTCCGCGTTCACCATTCATGCTGAATGGCTGCAAGCTTTCCGACAATCGCCTTCGCATAGGTGTTGACATAAGATTGATGTGCATCGCTTTCGATATAGCGGCGAAAGGCGGGTAGGTCGTCGAAATCCGCAACAATAGCAAAGTCATGGTGGTTCGGTCCGCTCCCTACATTTTCACCGCAGGTCAATGATCGCACTTCTGGCACTTGTTCTGCAAACGCAGCAACTGTTGCCTGCATCGCCGCACGCTCTTCTAGGCTTGCTTCAGATTTGTAGGTCACCAAAACAATATGGCGTAGCATGACCAAAACTCCATCTCGTTGTCGGCACAGGCAGTTCCGCGACTGCGTATCTGTATTTTATGATAGTGAATTTCAGCTCCGCAACCTTGTTCTAGCCCGCATTTCCCAAGTAGACCGACGATTTTTGCGCCCTGACTGCCCAGTAACGTGTTACATTTCAGTATGTTAATGCAGTCTGGAGCGAGATTTCATGGGTCACCCGGAGGGTGCAGACGGAGCGGTCAATGTTCGGCTGGGGTTTAACCGGCGAGTGCGGCTGGAATTTCATGGCTCGAAGATCAGTTCTGATGGCGGATTGCTGTTGTTCCGGGAACTGGATGAGGTGCTGGGCCTGCACGACATTGCTGGCGGATTGCTGAGAGCCACGAGGACAGGTCACAACCGCCTGCATTCTCTGATCGGGCTTTTGCGCCAGTCAGTCTTTGGTCGGCTGGCCGGGTATGATGATGTGAATGACGCAGATCGTCTGGCGTTCGATCCGGTGATGCGGCAGGTCGTCGGTGGACGGGCCGTTGATGCCAAAGCCGCGTCCGCGAGCCAGATGGGACGGTTCGAGACCGAGGTGTTGGCGACGACGGACAATCGCGCTGCACTGGCTGATCTGTCGGGACAGTGGATCGACCGGGTTCATTCCGCTACGCCACCCAAATGGATCACGCTGGACATGGACAGTTCAGTCAGCCCGACCCATGGCGTGCAGGAGGGCACGGCCTGGAACGGGCATTTCGGCTGCATGTGCTATCGCCCGCTGTTCGTCTTCAACCAGTTCGGCCATCTTGAACGGTGCGCTCTGCGCCCGGGCAATGTGCGCAGCGCCGACGGATGGGAAGAGGTTCTGAAGCCAGTTATCGCGCGATATGTGGAGCGTCACCTGATGCGGTTCTTCCGGGCTGATGCCGCGTTTGCCATTCCCGATCTCTATGAGACGCTGGAAGCCGAGGGGTATTTCTACGCCATCCGCCTGCGTGCCAATCGTGTCCTACAGGGCAAGGTTGCGCACCTGCTCAAGCGCCCGTTGGGGCGTCCGCCGAACCGCGTCCAACGCTTCTACGGCGACTTCGACTGTCAGGCAGCGTCCTGGGACAAACCCCGGCGCGTTATTGCCAAGGTCGAGTGGCATCCGGGCGAGCTGTCCCCCCGCGTCGGCTTCCTCGTCACCAACCTGCCGATGGACCCGGACTGGATCATCCACTTCTACAACCAGCGTGGCACCGCCGAGCAGCACATCAAGGAAGGCAAGCAGGCGATCAACTGGACGCGGTTGTCCTGCAAGGGCATGGCGCAGAACGAGGTCCGGCTTCAGCTTCATGCATTGGCCTACAATCTCGGTGTCTTCCTGCAAGGCACAGACCTTCCACAGGAGATGGCCGACTGGTCGCTGACAAGCCTGCAAACCCGGCTGATCAAAATCGGTGCGAGGGTCGTCCGCCACGCCCGCGCCATCACGTTCCAACTCGCGGAAGTCGCTGTCAGCGGCGATTTGTTCAACCGTATTCTGAAAGCAATCCATCGGCTGCGCGCGCCACCGGTTCCCACATGAGGATGTCAGCATCAAAATCTGAGGAAAAGCGGCTCGATAGGGCTGTCCAAACATGTGCCGATCAAACCGAAAGCCGTGCAGACCCAGCCTACGTGACCAGAAATCACGCTCGACTTGCGCTCCAGATGCCCAGAAACTGGCACGGCGCGCCAAAGAGTCTTGATTGCTACGCAATCGGGCGTCAACATCACAAGGACGGCGTTCTACTTGGGGAATGTCGGCTTAATCAACTGTCACCAAGTTTTGGGCATAGCTCAAGTCAATTCGATCACGTTCTTTCCCACTGTTTTCATCTATCGAGAATCTGCCTCCATGACGAAAAAACCTGAAGATCTGCGCTCTGCCCGCTGGTTTTCACCGGATGATTTACGGTCTATGGGCCACCGAAGCCGGGCGATGCAGATGGGCCTTTCCACCGAAGACTGGGAAGGCAGGCCAGTCATCGCGATCATTAACACATGGTCTGATCTCTCGCCCTGTCACCACCATTTGCGCGACCGCGCAGAATGGGTGAAACGCGGCATCCTGCAGGCGGGCGGCATGCCGGTCGAGATGCCGGTGCATTCGTTTTCCGAGCAATTCCTGAAGCCGACTTCGATGCTCTATCGGAACATGGGGGCGATGGAGGTCGAAGAGACTTTGCGCGCCCACCCGATTGACGGGGCTGTGCTAATGGGGGGCTGTGACAAGTCGACGCCGGCGCTAGTGATGGGGGCGGTTTCGATGGGGTTGCCGTTCATTTATATGCCCGCCGGTGCGATGCTGCGCGGGAATTATGCAGGGCAGAAGCTCGGCTCCGGCACGGATGTCTGGAAATACTGGGATGAGCGGCGCGCCGGCACCATCGACAAGGAACAGTGGGACGGCGTGCAGGGCGGGATCGCCCGATCCTATGGAACTTGCATGACCATGGGTACGGCCTCGACCATGATGTCGATCGCTGAAGGTTTCGGCCTCACACTTCCCGGAGCCTCCTCGATCCCGGCGCCCGATGCGGGACACAAACGCATGGCGTCGGCCTGTGGGCGCCGCGCGGTTGAAATGGTCTGGGAAGACCTGACGCCAGACAAAATCATCAACCGGGACTCCACACGCAATGCCAGCATCGTTGCTATGGCCACAGGCTGTTCCACCAACGCCGTCATCCACCTGATCGCCATGGCGCGGCGCGCGGGCGTGGATTGGGGACTGAATGATCTGGATCAGGTCGGTCACGAGGTGCCGGTACTGGCCAATATCCGGCCCTCGGGCACCGAATACCTGATGGAGGATTTCTTTTATGCAGGCGGCCTGCCTGCACTGATGAAGGAACTGGGCGACAAGCTGGACCTCTCGGTCACCACCGTCACCGGTAAAACACTGGGTGAATGCATCAAAGGCGCGGTGAACTACAACGACGATGTGATCCGGCCCTTGTCAAACCCGGTCTATCACGAAGGCTCGCTTGCGGTTCTGCGCGGAAACCTTGCGCCTGACGGGGCGGTGATAAAACCCGCCGCGATGGACCCGAAATTTCAGGTGCATTCTGGCCCGGCTATCGTGGCCGATAGCTATGCCGAGATGAAGACTATCATCAATGATCCCGATTATCCGATGACTCCCGATCACGTGCTAGTATTGCGCAACGCGGGGCCCCAAGGTGGGCCGGGAATGCCCGAATGGGGGATGATCCCGATGCCACGCGCGTTACTGAAAGACGGCCATCGGGACATGGTTCGATTGTCGGATGCGCGAATGTCGGGGACATCCTATGGCGCATGCGTGCTGCATGTCGCACCAGAGGCCTATGTCGGCGGACCGCTGGCGCTGATCCAGAATGGAGATATCATCGAGATGGACATTCCGAACCGGTCGCTTTCAGTAAAGATTTCCGATGAGGAAATGGATGAGCGCCGTGCCGTCTGGACCGCTCCCGAACCCCGTTATGAACGCGGCTACGGCCAGATGTTTGCGCGGCACGTCGAGCAGGCGGACAAAGGGTGCGACTTCGACTTCCTGACGACGGAATTCGGCGCGCCGGTCCCCGAGCCGGAAATCAACTGATGATACGTCTTGCGACCGCCTTGACCGGGATATCCGGCTCTAGATCAGGTGCCCGCCAAAATTGGCTTGGCAGGCAACAGCTTACTCTTTGCAGACCGATGGGGAAAACATAAGGCAAGCCCTATGTGACGGATGCTGCACCGCACACATTTCGACGTTAAGGGCGGGTTGCTGCCATTCTCTTCAGGCGCGAGCGCGAAAGGCGATTCCTTCAAAAGCGGACCTACAACTGGCCACGAAACCGCGATTTCCCGCTTGAGCGCTTCTCCGACGCCAAGCAAAGTTCCGCGTCACTCAAACGACCCAAGTGGCGTCCGAGAAACCCGCACCAAAGGAGAAGTTTGGTCCTGTGCAACGGAGGTCGATTTTGCGCCCAAGTAATCTCCCTCAGAGATCGCGTAAGGGGTTGAGGTCCGTCGATACTGGGTAACTTTGAGAATGCCCGCCGTCGGTTTTCAGGCTATATCCGGGGTATTGCAAGTGCTATTCGATCGCTTCGACCGGTCCTCCGGCTTCCTGCCATGCGGTGAAGCCGCCGGGAATGTGCGCAACGTTTATCAGGCCCAATTCATTGGCGATCTCAACTGCGAGAGTGGATCGTTCGCCGATGGCACAATAAAGCAAAATCCTGCTGTTTTTGGCGAGTCCCGCCAGAGGGCCACTAGACCGACAATATTGATCAAAATGTCCGTATGGTGCGTGAATCGAGTTGGGGATCGTGCCGTGGCGGCGGCGTTCGCTCTCTTCCCGGATGTCTACGAGATGACAGTCAACCGAAGGCCACCCTGAAAGGATTTCATCGACCTCCAGCACTGGGACGCGATGTTGCGCGGACATCCTGAGGCCGAGTTTCAGGTTTTCGGGAACTGCCACGTCCATCATTGCTGGGTTGGCGAGATTTAGGTTGTTCATGATCTCAGCATACTCTTCGGCCGAATTTACTTGCAGACGTGGGTTGTTGTGGCGCTCTTCGCCAATCGTGCTGACCGTGTCACCTTTGTAGTCGTGGCCTGGATAGACCACCGTGTTCTCTGGCAGCTTCAGCAAACGCTCAAACAAAGAATGGTATTGTTCATAGGGATCGCCATTCTGAAAATCAGTGCGGCCTGTCCCGCGGATCAACAGCGTATCGCCGGTGAACACCCGATCATCCATCAAAAAACTGTAGCTCTCAGCCGTGTGGCCCGGGGTATGCAGCGCAGTAAGTGTCAAGCCTTCGATCGTCAGCGGATCATTGTCACGCACTCGCATGGACACCACATCGGCCGGAGATTGTTCACCCATTACGGTCGTGCAACGAGTGGCATCGCGCAATTTGCCCATGGCGCTTACATGGTCGGCATGTATGTGGGTATCGACCACCTTGACCAGCTTGAGGTCCAGTTCTTCAAGCAGCTTCAGATAGCGGCTGGTTTGCTCGAAAACCGGATCGATCAGCAAAGCTTCGCCACCAGGCCGACTGGCAAGCAAGTAAGTGTAGGTGCTTGATGTCTTATCAAAGAGTTGTCTGAACAGCATTTCCCATATTCCCCTATTGTCCGCGCTCGATATTTCCAAACGAAGCCGCACCTCATAAAGGCTACACACTCTAACACATTACGGCAATTCTTGCCAGAACGACGTCGTTAAAGCGAAAGCTGCACTGCGGAGCCAAACAAGGGTGCAAGGGTGCCGTCAGACAAATGCGAACCAGTCTCTCCAAAGGCAATGAAGCTGCCTTTATGCCGCTCTGAGTTGGCGCCACTCGCTGAGAGCGACGGCCCGGTTAAGCTTGAAATTGGCACGTGAATAAAGGTGACGTTCGTGGTTGGAATGATTGTGAATTGAGGCGTCGACGAAGACGAATTTTTTGCAAACTTCGCATGCGCCGGAACCGAAGCATCGCCCGTTCTCGTCGTCGAAACGGCCCCTTTTCATGGTTTGCAAGCAAACCACTGTCAGGCCGCGGGCGTGAATTCTCGGCCCGGTTGTTGAGCCAGCGCCCTGTTTCCTGGCGATCTGCGTTGCCGATGACCTTCATCGCGGCGCCGTAAGACCGCAGTAGATCGGTCACGATGACATGTGGTTGGCCAAAGCGCTTCATTGTTTTCCTGAATTTCAATGCTGCTTTGCGGTCGCGGCGCTTGGCAAAATAGCTTTCCGAGCACCTCACCTTCGTGATCTAAAGCCCGCCACAGGTAGTGCGTTTCACCGTTGATCTTCACAAAAATTTCGTCCAGGTGCCATTGCCAATTCGAATGAGCACGCATCCGATTGACCCGGTTTTTACGGATCTCCACGGCGAACAATGGGCCGAACCAAGTCCACCAAAACCGGATCGTTTCATGGCTAATATCAATACCGCGCTCGTGCAGCAAATCTTCCACATTTCGAAGCGAAAATGGATAACACACATACATCATAACCGCCAAGCGGATGATTTTGGGAGACGTCTTGAAGTGGCGGAAAGGGGAGTGATTTGTCATCCGGAGACGCTAAATTGCCACCCTAACCGGCTCAAGCTAGTTTCCTCGGACAGGACCGTCCCCTATTCCCTCATTTTCCTAGCCTTTCGGCTTGCGGTAGCTTTCGTGGCACCCGCCACAGCTTTTGCCAACGGGCCCCATCGCAGCCTGCAACGCGCCCAAGTCCTTACCCGCTGCTGATTGCATGGCCAAAGCGGCATCCACAAAATCTTTGCCCTTTTCACCAATCTTGCTGTCCGAGGCCCAAATCGCGGGAAGTGCGCGAGTGCCTTCTACACTGTCGCTGTCAGAACCGGGCAACCAGTACCCAGCCTGGCTTAGCGACGCGAGGGCCGCGAGGTTATCCGCCGCGCCGCTTGCCGCAGCAGCATCATAGGGCGTTTCTTGTTTCGCCATGGCTCCGAGGAGGCCGAGATTGAAAGCGTGAAGCTGCATTTGAGACTGTCGAGCCTTTATGGCAGCAGCGATCTGCTTATCGCTGATGTGACCATCAGCAGAGGCAAGCACGGCAATAGAACCGACAACCGCCGACATAATGGCCAGAGTTGATTTGCCCATTCTAATACTCCTTTGTGGGGTGAGTTTCGATTTTTGATTGCCCACAGCATAATTGTTCGTAAATGTGATAACAGTCACCATATTTGCAGAATTGGTTATGGATTAATGCACAACGAAAATTGGGACGATTTACGCTTTGTCCTGGCAGTGGCGGATACTGGATCTGTGCTGCAAGCGTCCAAGCACCTGAACGTCAACCATGCGACCGTACTGCGCCGGATTGCCGCATTCGAGGAACGATACGGAACCACGTTGTTTGAACGCACATCCCAAGGATATCGGCTGCTCTCGGATTGCGCACATGTCATTCGCGCTGCACAGGAGGCTGAGGTCGCGGTGCAGGCGGTCCACAGACTTGCGAGCGGCGGGCGTTTGACACTGAATGGTACTGTCAGAGTTACGTCAACCGACACTCTGTGTGGGGCAGTATTGCCACGATTTGTTGCGGCAATGCGGGCCGAGGAGCAGAACCTCGCCATCACGCTGTTGAGTAGCAATACGCATCTGGATCTTTCAAGGGACCAAGCCAGCATTGCAATCCGTCCCTCTTTGCAGTTGCCAGAGGACATGGTTGGGGAAGTCGCAACAGAATTGGGCCTTGCTGCATATGCTGTCGACCACGAGCAGGCCAATTGGTTGGGGTTGTCCGGCCCTTTGTCGCGCTCTGTTGCAGCGACGTGGATGGACGCCAATGTACCCGCCGGTCAAATCACGACATCGGCAGACAGTTTCCTGACTTTACAGGCACTGGCGGCGCTGGGACATGGCATCGCTGTGCTGCCTTGTTTTGTCGGGGATGGCGATGATCGTCTGGTTAGACTTCCAAAGTCCATGCCAATGCTGAGTGCTCCGTTATGGGTTGCGCACCATGTCGACGCTGTCGAAACACAGCAGATGCGTATTGTTAAGATGCGCTTGTTACGGTTTCTGTCGGACCAGCAAGACTTGGTCGGGTAGATTGAAAGTACGAGTTGAACGAGGGTCAGGATTGAACCCCCAAATTAGGTATGACTTTGATTGACTGCTTCAGAGATTGTCGCCGCGCTGCCGAGTTTTTGTTTCCGCAATCGCGAACGTCGCCTTGGATTTTCCACAGTTGCATCCGCCGCAACTGCAAACGGCGGCTTTGTCCGGAGGCTGTGTGAAAACTCGCGATTCTTCATGATTTCGCGCCGCTCGTTTTCGGGAGTTGCTAGTTTGATGGTTCAGATCGACCAGAGCTCGCCCAAATCTGGCAATTTTTGGCATTTGTAAAAGCTCTCGATAGTTTTCAGACAGCCTCTCCGCATTGCAGACCTCGGCCCAGAGCAGACCATCCTTACAGATTGACGTAGATCATGTCGCTTAAACAGAAGTTGTGATGATCTGTTCACAAATACACTTGGCACATAGCCAGTCTGATAGAACGTCAAATTGAAGGAGGCCCACTGATGGATGTGGCAAAGATCGCAGAGTACGCACAATCGCTCTACAACGCACATGGCGACAAGGCCGAGGCAGAGGCGGCGCAAAAGGCAAAGAAATATCAGGAGGAAGGAAACGAGGCTGAGGCTCAAACTTGGCAGTCCGTGCGACGAGCCATCAGCGAGATCCGGGGAGCTCACGAGAGTTAGATTCTTCTTGGCCGCTCTCAGACTTCAGCGGGTCCGGAAATACAATTTTTGGCGGTACTTCAACTGCGGAAGTGCAACACCTGTTTAGATGATCGGCCTTCGACACGTTTTTTCATTTCTTAACAAGATACAAGGAGTTGCGGTATGCGGAGAATTTTTAGCCTCACGGTAGTTATTGCCATAGTAGGGCTTTCTGCTTGTGACAGGGCCAATTCCAATTTGGAGCGTGCCATCATAGGCGGCGCAATTGGCTGCGCCGCCGGAGAGGTGTTGGCTGACGGTCGCTGCGTTGCGGGCGCCGCCGTGGGTGCAGGGGTTGGTGTTTTAACCAACTAGAACGCACCGCGAGCCACGGTATTCGTCAATCCATTCTTGCATACGCGGACCCCGGCTCGAAGGCTCGGTGCGGCTTAGTAAAGCATGCACTCCATTACAGGTGACATTGCCGAAGTGGATCAGGTTCTGTCTGTCGTAAGCGCGTGTGGGATAGTTTAGTGCGATTTGATATCTCTTTTGGGGCTTTTTTCATTGGCAATAGAGAATCTTAAATAAGATGGCACCGTCAGAAAAAATTGCGTTGAGGCGGGCAGGGTGGTGACCTAGCTTCGCGGGATGACAAAACGCAGCCATTGGGTGACAGCCTCGTTTTTTTAGTGCGGCACTTCTCTTTCAAAGGCATATAATGCGACATCCGCCCACCGGTCCGCATCAGATCCCGTTTGGCGCTTACACTCGACGACCGTGAGTTCACACAATAGGCACCATGACATGTGGGAAGATCGCTTTGCCCAAGAGGGTTATCTGTTTGGAACTGAACCTGTCCCGTTTCTCCTGAAGCATAACGCGCTCTTTCAGGCGGGTCCGTCTGCGCTGTCAATTGCTGAGGGCGAAGGGCGTAACGGCGTGTATTTGGCCAAGGTGGTTGTCGCTACCGGCCAAGATGGTTGTCGCTCAACAGCCCATAAACCTATCTATTTTCAAGGAAATGGTAGGCCTCAAGAATAGTCGTGGTCAGCCCATCAAAAAAGCCCGGTACAGTGACATCTATAAGGCCTGCAGGTGCGTGCGCTTCATCGGCGATGATGTCTTCGATCGGTTTAATAACAAAAAGAGAGCTTGGAGTATTGAGTAGCTCCCGATAACTCGCTCCTTTTCCATGCTTCAGCACGTTGATCGCCAGATAATATTGGTGAACCCTATCGGCGAGGTCAGTTTGCTCAGATTCCAACAGCAATGATTTCAATTTGCGTGAAAACGGGCCCCGTCTAAAGTGGTGCTGCATCCGCGCTTCAAAAAGAGAGAATATATCGACCGCCGCCAATTCAAGCGCGTCAGTCGCGGCGCGAAGTTCCTTAACTTGGGCGTCGGACCCGTTCTGCCCGTCCATAAGTTTCAGAATTCCTGAAACGTGATCTTCGGACGTCTTTGCATTGGCCTGCGCCGCCGCAACCAGTTCAGGGACACTCTGTGAAGCTCGCATCATTCATTCTCCGTAGTGAACCACTTCCCATACGCTATGCGGCGAGGAATGATAGTGGTGGGACGGATCAATTCGGTTCGAGCAATTCGGATTTTGAGGTTAGGTCGAGGTGTTGGGGCCGTTTGATTCCGAGGCCGATGTCTGCTCTGCGCGACAAATCTGCCGTTCGATCTAAATAACCCGAATATCGCTTCAACCCAAAGGAGAAGGGCCGCATTCTTGCTGCGCGCATTCGCAGAAACCCTATCGCTGCGAAGCAGTGGAAAACCAAGCCGCAACGCGACGGAAAAAGCGGCCGTTCACTCGTGCCACAGCGAAATTGACGACGGCAATGTCCGGTATGCCGGACTTAGCAGCTCTTAACTTCACTGCCTGCGAACGGCCGTCGAGCGGACAAATACGTTTTGGGGCGGGGCGGGCGAACGCGCCCGCAAAGTTGCTCAAGCGCACGAATGCGAGCGCTTCTTCGAGGCTATCCGCTCGCTCGTGCATAGGGTCGAGGGCGGCATGTCCAACGCCATTTACTGGGATCGCCGCGCCGGGACCGACGTTGCACGACCCTATCCGTATGCGAAGTGGGCGCTTCTTGCCGAAGAGGTTGTCCGCGGGTGACTGGCAGTTGTGCCCGGCGCGCCGCCTATTTCGGCAACATGAAAAACTCTTCGCGGACGATCTTACCCTCTTCGACCGAATAAACTGCGACCTCGCGCAGGGTCATCTGCCGACCGCTGGCTTTCTGCGTCACCTCGGCCTCGAAGCGCACTGCGAACCGGTTGGGCGGGTGGATATAGGGCCCGTCCGCATCGAGCTTTTGGATGTCATGCGTTGCCACCCAATCCTCACGTTTCGCTTTGATCGCGCCCCGGCCCCTGACGATCCGCACGTCGCGCCCGGGTGGCACAACCGCCTCAACCGACTCCGCGTTTTCGGCATAGATGTCGTCGACATGCGCAATGCCACGACGATCCCGCATCGCCTGAACCAATACCTGCCCGAGTTTGACTAGGTCTTCCATGAGAGCCTTCCCCTTCATTGCCACCGAGTGTGGCACAGCTTCCCAGCGCATCAATTGACTTGGATCAGGGTGCCCGGCTGGCCGTCGCCTTTGCATCGCTCTGCCAGAGCCCGCAGGTGAGCCGTCTGAACGCTTGCCTTGTTCAGTCGGGCAGAATGGTGAGATGGAAGCGAGCGCGCACTTGCAGCGTAAGTCCGGAAAGTCCTCATGAGAGGCATCGAACAGGTGCAGAGATCGTCCAGTTTGGATTGCGACCGAGCAGTTCTGTAGCGAGTGGCAGCTTCTCTAATTGAACCGTCCCTTGTTTGCCGGCGACCCAGAAGTAAGGATACTGGGTTATGGAAAAGAACAAATGTGGAAATAGATAAGATGTACGCGAACGTGCTGTGCGGATGGTGTTTGAGCATCAGGGTGAATTTGACAGTCGATCTGCTGCGATCAAATCGATTGCGCCCAAGATTAGCTGTGGGCCTGATACGCCCGGGCTTGGGTTCAGCGTGATGGCGTGACGACTGCTGAACGGGATCGGATCAAAGCTTTGGATCGTGAGAACCGCCAACTCCGGCAGGCCAGCGAGATCTTGAAAAAAGCATCAGCGTATTTTGCTCCCACTCATCGTTTGCTCTCCAAACGACTGCCGGGACGCAGGACGGAGCTCGGCCGCCCGTTTCGGAAATGATCAGTTTTATCCACTCCCCGGAAGTCGATACGCAGTATCGATGAGAGGGAAAGAGCACCGGGAGCTGTGTGAGGTCGAGCCAATCTGCCGTGTTTTGCAGATTGCCCCTTCGACGTTTTATGCGCCCCTGGCCGTCGAACGTGATCCAGACAAGGCGTCGGATCGCGCCAAACGTGACGCTGAATTGCGCCCTGAGAGGAAGCGGGTCTGGGGCTCCAGCATGGGGAGAATGCGCGTTTCCAGAAGAACAGTGGCACCGCAGATCGTGTTCGATCCCGACATTGGAGGGGTGTCGGCGGCTTCCATGATGATGAAACCCATGTAGGCACTCAGTTTTTCGGTGGGACGAGTAAGTTAACATCGCGAAACACACCGCCGCGCGGTTCGTTCAGAACGAAATTCCGCAGCTTTTCATCAAGGGCTATAAAGTCACGTTGCTCCCAAAGTGTGTCGTCGGCGCGCGCGCGACGCCTCCGAAGATGACATCGCCAACCTCACCCCCGGCATGTGGGCTGACGACATAAACTGTTCTTGTGCTCCGCACGGTCAGGCGCCCAGAATTTGATCAAGGAAGTGCCGGGTCGCATCTTCGCGGGGGGCGTCAAAGAATGTATCAGGGGGGCCTTCTTCGACGATGCGGCCATCAGCCATAAACACCACGCGGTCGGCGACCTTTCTGGCAAAGCCCATTTCATGCGTGACGCAGATCATTGTCATTCCATCTTCGGCAAGAGCCACCATCGCATCGAGAACTTCGCCAATCATTTCGGGATCAAGCGCCGATGTGGGTTCGTCAAACAGCATGATGCGCGGTTGCAGACACAATGCGCGCGCAATGGCGACACGCTGTTGTTGGCCGCCGGACAGTTCGTCGGGGTACTTTTCCGCCTGTTCTGCAATGCGCATACGCGTCAATTCCTGACGTGCCAGCGCTTCGGCTTCTGCGCGCAAGGCACCACGCACACGGATGCGAGGAAGCGTGCAGTTTTCCAAAGTCGTCAGGTGCGGGAAGAGATTGAAGTCCTGAAAAACCATGCCGACTTCGCGGCGCACATCGCGGATCGCGTCGTCGTCATCGGACAGCTCCACGCCTTCGACTTCGATACTGCCTGTGTCGTGGACTTCTAGGCGGTTGATGCAGCGGATTAGCGTGGATTTCCCTGAGCCAGAGGGGCCGCAGATGACGACCCTCTCGCCGCTGGCCACGTTCAAGTCGATGGATTTGAGGGCGTCAAAGTCCCCGAAGCGTTTATTCACGCCGCGGATCCGGACTGCGAGATCAGCCATGGTGGAGCCTCGTGCGGCGTTCGAGATATGCGCCGTAGCGCGACAGGCCGAAGACAAAGACGAAATATATGAGCGCGACGAAGACATAGATTTCGATGTAATAGGCACCCCATTCACCGCGACCGACTGCAGCCGAAGCCGAGGCGGTGACATCGAAAAAGCCAATAATTGTGACGATTGAGGTTTCCTTGAAGGTAATGACGACCTGATTGATTGTTGAGGGAAGCGTGTTGCGGAATGCCTGAGGGAGAATGATGTCCAAAACAACCGAACGGTAATTCATGCCAAGTGCCTGCGCCGCTTCCTCCTGCCCGGATGGGATCGACTGGATGCCCGCGCGGATAATTTCGGCCTGATAGGCGGCGTAGAAAATAGCGAAGGCAACGACGACCCGGCCCAGCTTGTCGCCTTGCGCCCATTGAGGGACAACAAATGGCACGACGACCGCTGCGGCGAACAGAATAGTCAAAAGCGGCAGGGAACGCACAGTATCAATGAAAATTGCGGCCAGCCAATGGATGACCGGCAACTTCGAGCGGCGCGCCAGCGCAAGGCCAACGGCCATCGGCATTCCAAGAACGATAACCCCCGCAAAGATGAACACCGTCAGCGAGAGGCCGCCCCATTGTTCAGTGGTCACAACCGACAGTCCGAAGATACCGCCGTACATCAAGACTACAAAGGTTCCGAACCCGGCGATCCACAGTGCGGACAATCGCTTTATGCCCCACAGTGCGGGCAGGCAGGACAGGATCATGGTGATGACGATGATCAGACAGGCCAATGTCGAACGCCAGTGCTGATCAAATGGATAGAGGCCGAACAAGACCAGGCGTCCGCGCGCGTCAATAACGGACCAGCAGGCACCCGAGACCTCGCGGCACTGGCTGACGTCGGCCTCGCTCCAGACGGCATTCAAGAACGCCCAGTCCACCAGATTGACGACGATCGACACCAGCGCGGCGCCGGCGAGTAGTGTGACAATCCCATCGAACCAGTTCGAAAATAGCCGTTTTCTGAGTTGATGGAGGCGACCGGCCATTGCGGGTGGCGGTCGGGACAAAGCTCCGCCGGGCATGTCAGCTGCGCCCCTTGATTGCGAGACGGCCATTTATCCAGTTCATGGTCCCGCTGATGGTATAATTGATTAGAAGGAAGCCGACCATCAAGAGCAACAGAAGTTCCATGGTCTGACCACTTTGGTTGATCGAGGTTGATACGACCATGAAGTAGTCCGGATATCCGATGGCGATGCCAAGTGTCGTTGCCTTCATCAGCCAAACATACTGGTTTGTAAGTGCGGGCAGCATGGCGCGTATCGCCAGCGGGATCCGGATGAACCGGTTGATCTGCGCGTTAGAGAGGCCAAGGGCTCGGGCGGCTTCAAGGCGGCCCTTGTCGACGGACAGAAATCCGCCGCGCACGATCTCTCCAATATAGGCGCCGCCAAACGCCATGATCGCGATTAGGAGGGCGGAGAATTCCGGTTTTATGGTAACACCACCGACGAAACGCAGTCCTCTAAGCTCGGGAAGGCTGATGAGTGGCATTTCGGGTTCGTGGCCAAGAAACAAAAGCACGACTGAGAGCGCGACAATTCCGGCGAGGGCAAGACCCCAGGGTGCCAATGGGCGGGTGCCACCAAAACGGTGTGCGGCAAAAAGCGCGGCTATGATTGAGAGCGCGATAATTGCCAAATCCAGAGCTGACCAAGCTGGCGCCGCAAGCATCAGGCCGCGGTTGGACAGAAAGCCGAGCCCGGCAAGATCGATGGCTGCGCGTGGCGAGGGCATATGGGTCAGGATCGCGTACCAGAAGATGACTTGGAGGATCAGCGGGACGTTTCGGAAGGTTTCGACAAAAACCGTGCCGAGAACGTTTAGAATGAGATTGGACGAAACGCGCATGAGGCCAACTGCAAGGCCGACACATGTCGCGCACGCAAGTCCAGCAAGTCCGACGAGGATTGTGTTCAGAAATCCTGCCAGAAGCATGCGCGAATAGGGTGAGCGGTCGGTTGCCTCGATGATCGAAAAGTTAATAGGCCAACCAGTGGAGCGATCGAGGAAACCAAATCCGGTCGCAATTCCCTGTGACACAAGATTGTCGCGCGCAGTGAGCACGAAGCTTAGCGTCAAAAGTAGCGACGCGGCCAGAACGGCAGCCTGGATCACATAGCCGCGCGTCCGGCGGTTGCGAAGAACTCGAAGCATGAAGGTCCTATCAAAAATGCGGGGCCGGGCAATGAGCCTAGCCCCGCAATGGATCAGTCGAGGACCAGCGAATAAAGAAGACCGCCGTTCGACCAGAGATGGTTCTTGCCCCGTGGCAGTTTATAGACGGAGTTTTCGCCGACAGTACGGTCGTAGATTTCACCGTAATTCCCGACGGCTTTAATCATGGTGTAGGCCCAGTCATCGCTGAGGCCTAACCGTTCCCCGACGCCCGGACTTGCGCCCAGAAGACGTTCGACCGACGCAGACGGTGGGTTGGCGCGAATTTCGTCAACATTGGCTTGTGTGATCCCGTTTTCTTCTGCCATCAACAGAGCGGACATCATCCAGTTGATCACATCGATGAAACCGTCGTCGCCTTCTCGGGCTGCGATGCCTTCAGGTTCAAGCGCAAGAACTGCGTCGAGAATTGTGAAGCCCTCGGGATCCGGGGCGTTGAACCGAGTTGCTGCAAGAAACGGACCGAAACCGGCCAGCGCATCGCAGCGCCCCGCATAGAGCGCAGCGCGTAGCTCTTCGGCTTTTTCGAAGTTGAGCGCCTCATAGGAAATTCCGCGCGCGCCCATGTAGTCGGCCACGATACGTTCGATAGATGTTCCTGCGTTGATGCAGAACACGCCGCCTTCAAGGTCTTCCGGCGATGTTGCGCCAAGATCGCTGCGCACGAGGATGTTGGTCGGGCCGATGAAATAGGGGCGCGAATATTGGAGGCCGAGGTCGGTGTCGCGGCTCATCGTCCAGCCTGTCACCTTGATGATGACGTCGATATCGCCCGACTGCAGGGCGGGGAAGCGTTGAGCCCAGCTAACTGGAATGAGCTGAAGTGCTTCGGGATCACCCAAAATTGCAGTGGCGAGCGCCTTGCACATCTCGATGTCAAAGCCTGACCATTTTCCCTGATCATCAACTTCGGCAAAACCAAGGTAGCTGCCATTGTGGCTGGTACACAGAAGACTGCCACGCTCTTGAATTTGGGTGATCGTCGGTCCGGGGTCGGCGGCCGATGCCGGAAGGGCAAGGCACGCCGCGATGGCGGCGGCGGTAAGAGTTTTTGTTGTGGATCTGATCATGATAACCTCTTCTTTTGGTTTGGAGGACTCCGCTATCCAGGCGGCGTCTTTTTTGGTGCACAACCCCAGGCTGCGCGAGAAACTCAACCTTTTCCTGATTTATTACTGCCTTTCTTGTTTAGAGGGCCTCAACGTGTGCGAGCGGGCAGCTGCAAAACACTTCGGCATTCATTCTGGCAAGACGCTCTGTCGGATGCGCGTTGCGTTCACCTAAAGCGGCGACCCGAACATGATGGTCTTCTGACTAAAGATATGGGTTGGTGTCTTCGTCACTGTGCAGAAAATGAAACCTCGTTTATCCAACTTCAGTTCTAGAGCGCGGGTCTCGCCTTGAAGCTTATCGCACACCAGCAATACTTGCATGCAATTCTGAGGCCGCGTCCCCATACGGAACAGTGCGGCTTTGGTCTTTACACTCGCAATGCTGGTCACACCCTCCTGAGCAAAGTTGCTGATTCCCAATTCCGAGGCTAGCTTACGGTCGACACTCTGTCGACAAGGCGCTTGAAATCAGGAGAACCCGTCGATGATAGAAACCACCAGTATGCCTAACATTGTATTGTTCATGACCGACCAACTGACAGCCTCGGTGTTATCCAGCTATGGCGGTGAAGTTTGCAAATCCTCAAATCTTGATCGGCTGGCTGCGCGCAGCGCGGTTTTCGAGCAGGCCTATTGCCCGTACCCACTTTGTGCGCCATCTCGATTTGCTATGATGTCAGGTCGTCTGGCTTCACGCATTGGGGCGTGGGACAATGGAGCCGAGTTTCCTGCGGCAGTGCCAACTTTCGCCCATTACTTGCGCGGGCGCGGCTATTACACCTGCATTTCTGGCAAGATGCACTTCGTGGGTCCCGATCAGTTTCACGGGTTTGAAGAAAGGCTCACAACCGAGATCTATCCTTCAGATTTCTCTTGGACGCCAGCCCCGCAGGAACGCGACGCGTCTGACCGGTTCGGCGCCGGAGTTTCTTCTGTAGAAAGCGTTCTTGATGCAGGGCCGATGGCGCGCACAATGCAGATCGACTACGACGAGGACGTAATGCACCACGCTGTGCGCGAGGTTTACGCCCGTGCCCGCAGCGCCGACTCCCGGCCCTTTTTGCTCACAGTTTCGCTTACTCAACCGCATGACCCGTACATTACTACCCCGTTCTTTTGGGACCTTTATGAAAATACCCCGATTGACCCGCCGCGCGTGCCCGCGATCCCATTGGACCAACGGGACCCTCATTCGCGGATGCTCCATAGCCACTATGGTCAAGATAAGACCGATATTGATCCGAGCGCGACCGCCCGTGCCCGACGCGGATATTACGGGATGATCTCACATATAGATGCAATGTTCGGCCGCCTAATGGACGCTTTGTTGGAGTCTGGTTTTATCGAGAACACAGTGGTGATCTTTGCCTCCGATCATGGCGACATGATGGGTGAGCGAGGTATGTGGTTCAAAAAAACACTCTTTGAGCCGGCCATACGCGTGCCACTTATCATTAGCGGTCCTGGGATTGCGCAACGCCGGATTTCTACGCCGGTCTCCCTTCTTGATCTACTGCCGACTCTCGTAGATCTCTCAGGCGCGCCGGCGGGCACTGTTTGTACACCGCTCGATGGCCAAAGCCTTGCACCACTTTTGCACGGGCGTTCCAACCACATCCCTGTACTGGCAGAACACCTTGACGGGGGCACCGACGCACCGAGGGTGATGCTGCGTGATGGTGATCTGAAACTTGTGCTTTCGCGCGCCTATCCACCGATGCTGCACAATCTCGGCAGTGATCCCTTGGAATTGAACGATCTCGCGTCGGATCCAATAGCTGCAGATGAATTGGCAAATCTCACATCAAAGGCGGAAGAAATATGGGATCTAGATGCACTGGCAGCAGAGAAACGTGCGAACCAAACCGCACGCACAGTCGTCAACAAAGCCCTTCAGCAGGGCCGCCGTCAGGCTTGGGACTACACACCGGGCGCGCTCGCTCAAAATACAAGCTACGTGCGTAGTGGTGATACATTTCCCGATGTAGAGCGCAGAAGTTACTTACCGTCGAAAAGCTAGAGTTCAACTGCAAGAAACGAACCAGTGTCACCCCACGGCAATGGTATGGATGGAGGGCACTGTCAGACACTACCAGCTTGGTCGGGCATGGTAGCTTCGAGCCATAGCAACCGATGCTACAAATTTCTTAGATGGCTGCAAAGGCCGCGGGCCTTACCCAAGCGGCCCCGCATGAACTCCAAAACGACCGGCCACCCTGTCTAAGGTGCGTCGACAATGGGCGATGTCCCTGGTTGCACTGGCCTTCATACGCATTAGGCCTGCCATGCGACGGGGTAACGGGTACCAACGGTCCAGATCCAACCCGCAACGATCCAGAAGCATGAATGGCAGTGTCTGCACCGCGATAACCTGGTTCATATAGGCTTGCGCCGCAGAAGCGCCGACCCAAGCGTTGCGGTTCTTGCGAAACAGCGCTTCGTGGTCGAGTGTGTAGAAGCCCCGACCGCATAGCTGGTCACGGTACAACAGGTGTGTCGCGAAAAAACCGACAACACTTGTCAGGAAGTGGAAACCATCGCGCGGGTTGATGCCGAGTACACAATTGTTCGGGCTCAGGATCGGCATTGGGTCTTGAACTGCCTCATCACGGAAGAAGCTACCAGTGCAATTCACGAAGATACTACCTTCGGGAACAACTGAGTTGGCTCCGCTGCGCATCGTCATTTGCGGGCCCTCGGGCGTGTCGGCTACGTCTACGAGATAGTCCGCAAAGGTCTCGGTCAGACCTGCCATGATTTTTGCGAGTTCTTCTTCGGACTGAAGCCCGTATAGAAAGACCCCGTTGTCCGTGCCCGCATCGGTCGAGTGATTTTTGCGGACATGTGCAAGTGTGTTGTCCTCATTGTCGCCGTCGAAATTCAAGGCTAGGTCTCGGAAAAGCCGTGAGACCAACTCGCCGGATGTCCATCGCTTCATCCCCGTTGGGAGATACTTCGTTCGGTTGAGAAAATTAGTACCACGCCCTTGGATCAGCGAAATCCGGCGAGAGGGATCGGCTGCAAGCGTGGCAAGAACGGAGTCCATACCCGTTTTGCCGCCTCCGACAACAACAACGGCTGCAGCAGGATGCATGTTCAAGGTCATACGCAAATCCTGCGGAATAATCGAAACAACACTCTTGCTTGAAAACGCAAGTGGCTGGGCGAGCGCATAGTTCAATCCCGACGCATGGATGGCACGCTTAGTGAGAACGGTTTTAGAAGTTCCAGGCTCTCCGTTTGGGTGAAAGGTAATCTCCGCCATTGGCCCCTGACCGGTTTCAATTTCGACACAGCGCGCGACGGTCTGCATGAATTCGGTTTCCAAGGCGACCTTCGCGCCTATCGGAGTGAGCGAGCTGGACAGATGGTTTTGCACCTCGTCACGCGCCGCCAGATAATTGCGCGGCTTGCGCCAGTTCCATTCCATATCGCCAACTGTGAACATCGGATGTGGCTGGTGTAGGCGAACATAGTCATAAGCCGTGTTCCACATCCCCCCCGGCGCGTCCTTCTGATCCACCAACAAAACCCGGGCACCTTTCGGAAGATATTCGGATGCCGCGCTTAAGGCGTTCAACCCAGCGATACCCGCACCCACAACGACAAGTTCGTAGGTTTCAGTCTCCGAACTCGCGTCCGTTCGTATTTGCCCTTGATCCAGCATTTTCGACCTTTAGCATTACGTTTTATCAACCTTCCCATAGTAAGTTGGAATTTTCCAATTGAGGAATGACAGGCTGGATCATATCGCTTAAAATCAGTCTACACTTTTCAAGCTATTCAGGCTGAAGTCGCTTCAAGTTCTTAACCGTGAAATCGCTCACCGCATCACCCGTATTTAGAATGGTTGAAGGCTCAAACAGCATAACCGTTGGCTTTTCAGTGAGTGAACGTGGACGGTGTTCTACAGTGCGTGGCACGACAATAAAGTCACCTTCGTCCAGCTCAACGGTCCCGTCCCGGAAATCGATTGCAATGCGGCCACGAAGAACAAAAAATCCTTCGTCTTCATTGGCATGTGAATGCCAATCGAATGCCTCGCCAAACTTTGCGACTTTGACTTGAGACTGGTTCACATCGCCTACAATATGAGGATCGAACTCCGCTGAAATCTGACGGTCGGCAGCAGCAACGATGTTCACTTTTCTGGGGGGCATAATTGGTCTACTTTCACTCGTGTGAACTGACAGTCCCCAACTTGACTGCCTCTTGATGTAATTTGTCGGTGTTTTGTGCCCCGATCAAGCCTCTTGGAGATGCTGTGCCGTGATACGGGCCTGACGCATGAGCTGAGTGCGACTTCTGGTCCCGGGGGCAGAGTTGAAGCGGCTTTTAATCTGACGAATACAGTCCGGCAAATTCAGTGAACAATCCAGTGACCTGTCCAGAAAAAAGCAAAAAAGTCGCCGAGGCGAACTCTCTGTAAGTAGTTCATACTATGCAGGTTTTTGACTGTGCCGGTAGGGATCGAACCTACGACTAACTGATTAAAAGTCATGTTTCTATGAAGAGTGTCCACATACAGAGCGCGTGGTGGCCGGAGAAGCATTGTCAGATCAAAATCATCTGTTAGCATCTGAGCGAGGAGCATTAGATGCTTTCGCGTCGCATGCCTGATGATCATGAAGAAAATAGATAAATTATACCCGAACTTAAAGGCCCGAACCGCGGCAGAAAGATGAGATCTGGTTTATCCGACACTGCCCCACGAACGCCTGACAGCACGGTTCAGATGGATCGATGTAAATTCATACACTAGCGGTTGATCTGGGCCGATCAAACTGCATCTCTCATTTTGCAAGGAGGACACATGGATATTGAACGTCACTTAATCGAGGGGCAGATGGCGCCCGTAAGTCACTATTGTCATTCCGTACGGGCGGGAGAATTGATCTGGGTTTCCGGCATAGTCGGGATGACGGCGGACGGGCACATCCCTGAGCAGACAGCAGCGCAGTTCGACATTGCACTTCACGCCATGGATGTGTGCCTGCGAGCAGCCGGGGGCCGACCGGATACAGTAACCAAGGTGCAGATCTTTCTAACAGATATTTCTGACCGCGCTTTGATCAACCCAGCCCGTGTCGCCTACTTTGGAGAGCATTTGCCAGCATCAACGCTTGTGGAAGTTTCGGCGCTTGTGGATCCAAGGATGAAGGTGGAAATCGAATGCATGGCAGTTGTCGGATAGCGACGCTTTTGTCAGTAGATCTTGGCTCTTCGGTTTGCATGCTGGCAGGTCCCGATCACAGGTCTGGCAGCTCGCTGCGAGATGAAAGTGATTTGTTGAGCGGAGCACTCATTCCATCCGTGCCGCAGAACGTACCGACCATCGGCGCGATCAGGCAATTGAATGTTTAAAGGGGCCTGCCTTTGCAAAGACGTCCGTCAGAATTGCAAGATTTCTTAGATACCATGCAAAAAGCGCTTTCGGTATCGGTGCTTGGCCAGCCAGCGCGGAAGATGTTGAGCAAAACCTTCTCAGCTCTTCGGGAAGTTGGCGTCGTCGTGTCGCGCGAGGGCATGCAGCTACCAGTCTGTCGACATCTGTCTAAAGCCTGCAACCCATCAGATTTATCAAGTCCTGACCTGGTGGCTATCTCGCTGTCTTTCATGGCACTGGAACCTTCGCTCATATGGCGCCATCGCGGGGGTCCTATAGTAGGCGCCAGCGAAGGGTTTCAGTATGGTCACGCCAATGCAGTGATCATAGGGCCAGAGGGACTTGAGGAGAGGTCAGATGTTTCGATTGGGGTCTCACTGCTCGCACCCAATATACGATATCCCGACCACACCCATCCACCAGAAGAGACCTATCTCGTCATGAGCAACGGTGCTTTTAGCAATGCGTCTACGCCGTGGATAGAGCCAGGTATTGGCGGCACATTCCACAACGCGCCAGGTGTGGTGCACACAATGCGATCCGGCGATGTTCCACTGATGGCTTTCTGGGTGCTTTGGAATGGTGGCAAAGCGACCGGCTTATGAAGAGGGACACTGCGCGCTTATAGGGAAAACTTATCGCCGGTCTCTTCGGGGCTCTTTGCCGCCGTTCGCTGAAGATCGCTCCGAGGTCTGCTGCGCGGGACCTAGCTGCCGTTCCCCGAAATCTGCCTTGAGGCCGCTTTGGGCGGTCCCAATTCGCTCGAAGCTCACCATAGCCGGAGTGTCTCTGCTCGATTTGGGTGTGAGGTCTTTTGGGCTCCGCAGCAAAAGCAGATATCGGAATTCCTATTTTGCCGAGCACAAAATTTGCAGAAGCTCCTGCTGAGAAAGCGTGAATGGGTTGCCCCTCATGGATGATGCATTGGCAGCCGCCGCGGCAACCTCAGAATAGTCTGGCAAAGATAACCCCATATCCTCTAACCCGCGAAGGCCCATTTTCTTGGACCAGCGGCGCAGCTCAGATATGCCGTTACTGCCGTCACTCAGAGCAAAGTGTGTGTTAATCTGACAAAGTACCCACTGCAGCCGCGCATATACTTCCGTCTGTTCTTCCGCTTTTCGCAGATGTGATTCCAGAACAGCGGGCAGGAGTGCGCCACAGATTTCCCCATGAGGCGCATTCGTCCTGCCGCCAATCACACCTGCAAAACCATGTACTGCGCCAAGCCCTGCATTCGCCAAAGCCAATCCACCGCATGTGCTGACCCATGCCATAGTATCCCACGCGTCAGCCGTGTCTTGCTCCACTAAATCCTTCAGAGCTTTCAAGCCTTTTGGAATAGCGGCATAGCAAATGGCGTCCGTCATTGGGTTGGCTTTGACTGAAAGATAGGGTTCGATTACTTGAGTGACCGCATCTAGCCCCGCCGCTAGGGCAACACGCTTGGGTGCGCCCTGCATAAGGTTTGCGTCAACGATGGCGATATCCGGGATCATGCGCGGATCGCGCAAACTGACTTTGATGCTATGTTCCGGAACCGAAATAACAGCGTTCTTGGTCACCTCCGAGCCCGTCCCAGCTGTTGTCGGTAAGGCAATCATCGGGATTGGCGGATGCTCTAAGAGCCGACCCGCACCGACGACCTCGAGGTAGTCCAAGGGAGGCCCTGAACACGGAATAAGTGCTGCCAGAGTCTTGGCAAAATCGATTACGGAGCCGCCACCCAATGCAATCACAACATCTGGATGAAAACCCTCAAGCTGGCCCAAGGCCAATTCAATATTGGGCAAGCTTGGCTCGTTTTGACAACTCACCTCTTTTGTCACCAGCCCCGCATCGTCGCACGATCTAACCAGCCATTCTGCCCGTGTGGCCGTTGCCCCATAAACCAACAAAGCGGCTTCGCCGAAAGTCTTCGCCAACGCCGCTGTTTGTTGGCTTTGCCCCCGCCCAAATTGGATCGCTTTCGGACTAATGAATGAAAACAACTTTAGTACCTCATGACGCTAACGAAGGATTGGCGAATTCGTAGAATTTGGCGATTTCCGGCAACGAGATTGAATCATTCTTGCCTGTCACTCCGGCAGCTCCGAAACGCTCAAGCCAGTCTCAGCAAACTGCGGACATGACGTCAACTCCTAGTGCCAAAAGCTCGCGCGGATCCCATAAAGGTATTCCTGATGTTCAGTAGACCTTTATGTCTTGTGGTACTCGATGAGCCGTTCCACCTCCGCGCGTGAGCCCAAAATGACGGGGACGCGCTGATGCGGTCCTTTTGGCTCGATGTCCATGATTGGGCCATACCCAGTCGAGGCTGCACCACCGGCTTGCTGGATAATCATCGCCATTGGGTTGGCTTCATACATCAATCTCAATTTGCCACCAGCCGAGCGGTTTTTGCTGTCAGCGGGATATAAAAAGACACCGCCACGTGTAAGGATGCGGTGGATTTCGGCCACCATTGAGGCGGTCCAGCGCATGTTAAAAGGCCGCTGGCGCACACCCTCTTTCCCCGCAACGCATTCATCAACATAGCGGCGGATCGGCGTATCCCAATACCGATAGCGCGACGTGTTGATTGCGAATTCGGATGTTTCGCTTGGGACTTTCATATTGGGGTGGGTCAACCGGAAATCGCCCGTGCCATTGTGGCAGGTGAACCCTGTGACCTCGGCTCCGTCGGTCAGCACAAACATCGTCGACGGACCATAAAGCGCATAGCCGGCACAGACCTGCCTGCGGCCCTCATGGAGGACGTTGCGGTCGCCATCGGTTTGTACCTGCATGATCGCAAAAATCGACCCGACCGACAGGTTCACATCCAGATTTGACGATCCATCCAACGGATCAAAATACAGCAAATAGTCCCCAGCCTTTGGCTCCTTCAGCCAAGTGACCGCTTCGACTTCTTCGGACACAAGGGCCGCTAGGCGAGGGGAGTTGGAGCAAATCCGCTCAAATTCATCATTCGCCAGAATATCGAGGGTCTTCTGCGTCTCGCCTTGAATATTCGTCACATCGGCAGAGCCAAGATTGCCCTCAAACGCGCCGTTACGGACAAGGTTGGCAATGGCGCGACATGCGCTAGCGATATCCTCAAGCAGAAAGATTAGGTTGGGGTCCGGCGTGCTTTGGGTCAAATGGCGTCGTAGCGTTGTTTCGGTCATGGCGAGCCCCTAGAACGTGAGAGTGGCCTGAACGGCCATTTTCCAAGACGCGTATTTTGCATTGCGCTGCACGTCGTCCATTGTCGGTCGAAATTGTATTTCCTTGGTCCAAGAGTCTGCAAATTCTTGCTTATCTGGATAGACTCCCGCGTGCATACCGGCGAGCCAAGCCACACCAAGGGCCGTGGTTTCGCGAATTTTGGGGCGGTCCACAGGGGCCGCAATAATGTCAGATAGAAATTGCATTGCCCAGTCGCTGGCCGACATACCACCATCAACTCGCAGGGTCGGCTGCACACCAGTCACCTGCCAATCAGCCGACATCGCCTCCAGCAAGTCCCGTGTCTGATAGCCCACACTTTCGAGTGCGGCCTTGGCCATTTCGGCAGGGCCAGTCCCGCGCGTTAGGCCAAAAACGGAACCGCGACATTCTGCATTCCAATAAGGTGCGCCCAGCCCCACAAAGGCGGGTACAAGAACTACGTTTTGATGCAGGTCGGCTTGTTCGGCCAGTGCTTGCGTCTCGGACGCCTCTTTAATGATCTGCAAACCATCACGCAGCCATTGCACAACGGCACCAGCCATAAATATCGACCCTTCCAGCGCATAAGTTGGCTTTCCATCCAACTGATAGGCAATCGTAGTTAGCAACCGATTTTGCGACACAACGGGAGTCTCGCCAGTATTCAAAAGCGCAAAGCAGCCTGTTCCATAAGTCGATTTCATCATGCCCGGTTCAAAGCAAGCTTGCCCCACAGCAGCGGCCTGTTGATCTCCTGCCACGCCGCAAATCGGAATTTTATGACCAAAGAGGTCAGCATGCGTCTGGCCGAAGTCAGCGGCGCAGTCCTTGACCTCAGGCAACATCTTCATCGGAATATCTAACAGGTCGCAGATTGTTTTGCTCCAGCGTCCTTTATGTATATCGTACAGCATTGTTCGCGCGGCATTTGTCGCATCCGTCGCATGAACGGCCCCGCCCGTCAGTTTCCAGATCAGAAAACTATCGATTGTGCCAAACAGTAGCTCGCCTTTGATGGCGCGCGCACGCGCGCCGTCAACATGATCCAGAATCCACTTAAGCTTTGTACTTGAAAAATAGGGATCAACCAAAAGGCCCGTGCGCTCGGTGATCATAACTTCGTGGCCAGCGTCACGCAAAATGCGACACTGATTGGCTGTGCGTCTATCTTGCCAGACGATCGCATTATGAATTGGCTGACCGGTTTCACGGTCCCACACAACGACAGTTTCGCGCTGATTGGTAATTCCTATCCCAGAAATCTGAGAGGAGGTAATTCCGGCACGGTTCATGGCCTTGTGGAACGTCCGCTTGGTCGTGCTCCAAAGATCCATAGGGGCATGTTCAACCCAACCGGATTGGGGAAAATGCTGCGTAAACTCCTCCTGTGCGCTTGCAACGGAATTCATCGTCGCATCAAACACGATTGCACGGGTCGAAGTTGTGCCCTGATCAATTGCAATGATAAAGGTCATCTCCATCTCCTTGGTTTCGCTGGGCTACAAAAAAAGCGGCCCCCACGAGAAGCCGCCGCGTACGTAACTCAGACGGACAACGTCCAGCCAGTTTTCAAGAGTGTTGTGATGATCGGTGTATCTGGGGCCAGAAAGCTGGCCCCAGATATGTGACTTACTGCCAGGATTTGATCAGCTCATCATAAGCGATCGTAACTGGAGTTTCGTCTTCGTTGGCCAATTTCGCTTTTGGCGAACCTGGTTGGTCCAACCAGAAAGATGGATCACTTTCTTCGTTCATGACCGGACCGATGTCGCCTTGAACACCAGCACGCTCCAAACGGATCATGACTTTTTCCTGATCAGCGCAAAGCGCATCGAGTGCTTCTTGCGGAGTCTTGGCACCAGACATTGCGTCGCCGATATTCTGCCACCACAGTTGAGCCAGCTTTGGATAATCAGGAACGTTGGTACCTGTCGGTGACCACTGAACCCGAGCCGGTGAGCGATAGAATTCGATCAAGCCACCCAGTTTTGATGCACGCTCTGTGAAGCTTTCGTGCTGGATCGATGATTCACGAATGAATGTCAGGCCAACATGGCTTTTCTTCACATCCACTGTTTTGGATGTCACGAACTGCGCATAAAGCCACGCAGCTTGTGCACGATCCACTGGTGTGGATTTCATCAGGGTCCAAGAACCAACATCCTGATAGCCGATTTTTGTGCCTTCCGTCCAATAAGCACCGTGTGGCGAAGGTGCCATACGCCATTTTGGCGTGCCATCTTCGTTCATCACAGGCAGATCGGGCAATACAGACGCGGCGGTAAAGGCCGTGTACCAGAACATCTGTTGTGCGACATTCCCTTGCGCAGGAATTGCACCTGCTTCAGAGAATGTCATACCGGCAGCGGCAGGCGGCGAGTATTTTTGCAGCCATTCGATTGCTTTGGTTACAGCATAAACTGCTGCTGGGCCGTTCGTGGCACCACCACGCGCGACACAAGACCCAACTGGCTGTGATTTTTCATTGACGCGGATACCCCATTCGTCAACTGGCAGGCCGTTTGGCTCGCCTACGTCACCAGCACCGGCCATGGACAGCCACGCATCGGTGTAGCGCCAACCCAAGGATGGGTCTTTCTTGCCGTAGTCCATGTTGCCAAACACTTCGCCTTCGACGCCAAGACGTGACAGATCACGGCCTGTGAAGAATTCAGCGATGTCTTCGTATGCTGTCCAGTTGACTGGAACGCCCAGATCATAGCCGTACTTTGTTTTAAAGTCGGTTTTGTTCTGTTCGTCGTCGAACCAGTCAGCCCTGAACCAATACAGGTTCGCGAACTGCTGGTCAGGTAGTTGGTAAAGCTCACCATCGGGGCTGGTTGTAAACGAAAGACCAATAAAATCTTCCAGGTCAAGGTTCGGGTTGGTGACGCCTGCGCCTTCACCGGCCATCCAATCTGTCAGGCTACGAGCCTGTTTATAGCGCCAGTGTGTACCGATCAGATCGGAGTCGTTGACATAGGCGTCATAGATGTTTTCACCCGACTGCATTTGTGTTTGCAGTTTTTCAACGACATCGCCTTCGCCTATCAGATCATGCGTGACCTTGATGCCGGTGATGGCTTCAAACGCTGGTGCCAAAACTGTGGACTCATACGAGTGAGTATCGATCGTCTCAGACGCTACGTTGATCGACATGCCCACATATGGTGCAGCAGCGTCGACAAAAAACTGAAGTTCAGCTTCCTGGTCGGCGCGCGACAGTGTCGAAAGATTCCCAATTTCGCTATCTAGAAACGCCTTCGCGGCATTCATATCTGCGAACGCAGGTGCGGCAAGCATGCAAGCAGCAAGGCCTAACGCAGTGGTTCCTTTAAGTCGCAAGTTCATTATTGTTCCTCCCTAAATAAGAACGGTGAAAGCAATCCGGCTCTTGCGCGCCGAATTCCTCTTTCGTCTAAACCCAGCGGAAAACCGCTATGGCGTAGACAAAACACACGATCAGCGCACCCCATTGGGGGGCACTGAGTAGTCCAAGCCAAGCCAGATTAAGAAAGGCAGAGCCTAGTAGCGTGATGAAAAGTCTGTCACCACGGGTCGTTTCTATCCGAAGGATGCCGACACGCGGCGTCTCCGGGTATTTGATCGCCAGGATCGTAAAGGTGATCAGCGTGATCGCTATAACACTGAAGAAAGCGGCGGTCGGCCAAGTCCATGCCATCCATTCCATTGTTCTTCTCCTCTCTTAAACGCGGCCCAGGGCAAAGCCCTTGGCGATATAATTGCGGACAAAATAGATAACCAAAGCACCCGGCACGATCGTAAGAACCCCGGCCGCTGCAAGCACACCCCAGTCAATCCCAGAAGCACCAATTGTCCGGGTCATCGTGGCGGCTATCGGCTTGGCCTCCACGCTGGTCAGCGTCCGACTGAGAAGCAGTTCAACCCAGCTGAACATGAACAGGAAGAACGCTGTTACACCGATGCCAGAAGCCACAAGCGGAGTGAAAATCTTTACAAAGAAGCGTGGGAATGAATAACCGTCGATATAGGCCGTCTCGTCAATTTCTTTTGGGACACCGCGCATGAATCCTTCAAGGATCCACACGGCCAACGGCACGTTGAAAAGGCAGTGCGCCAATGCAACAGCGATATGTGTGTCGAACAACCCGATCGAGCTATAAAGTTGAAAAAACGGCAGCGCAAATACCGCAGGGGGTGCCATCCTGTTGGTCAAAAGCCAGAAGAACAAATGCTTGTCGCCGAGAAATGTGTAGCGGCTAAACGCATAAGCAGCGGGCAGCGCAACAACCAGCGAGATCACCATGTTCATCACAACATAGATCATCGAATTGAGATAACCTGTGTACCAAGATGCATCTGTCAGGATCGTGATATAGTTATCAAAAGTCAGGTCGCGTGGCCATAGGGTGAAGGTGTTGAGGATTTCAGTGTTGGTCTTCAAGCTCATCATCAGCAGCCAGTAGATAGGCAGCAATAGAAACAACAGGTAAAGGCCCATGACGATGGCCTTGCCCTTGATCTTGGGCAAGGCGAAACCTTGTGCCGAGGTAGGCTGTGTAAGATCAGACATCAGTAGCCATCCCTTTTGTCGAGATTCGTCATGACGGTGTAAAATACGTAGGACACGACCAGAATCACGAGGTAATACATTATCGAGAAGGCAGCGGCCGGACCCAGATCGAATTGTCCCAGCGCCATCTTGACCAGATCAATCGACAAGAAGGTCGTCGAGTTGCCGGGCCCTCCACCTGTGACTACAAATGGCTCCGTGTAGATCATAAAACTGTCCATAAAGCGCAGCAATATAGCTATCATCAGAACACCCATAATCTTTGGCAGTTCGATAAAGCGGAACACTTTCCAACGGCTGGCCTGATCGATTTTGGCGGCTTGATAATAGGCGTCTGGGATCGACTGCAAACCCGCATAGGCCAGCAGAGCAACCAGCGAGGTCCAGTGCCAGACGTCCATTACAATGACCGTGGCCCAAGCGGCGTAAAAATCTTGGGTGTAGTTATAATCAATCCCTATCGCAGCCAGCGTATAGCCAAGCAAGCCAATATCGACGCGCGCGAAAATCTGCCAAATAGTGCCAACAACATTCCAAGGAATAAGCAGTGGCAAGGACATCAACACAAGGCAAAGCGAGGCCCAGAACCCCTTTTTCGGCATGTTCAGCGCGACAAAGACACCAAGCGGAATTTCGATAGCAAGAATAATCGAAGAAAAGGCTATCTGGCGACCCAACGCATTCCACATCCGCTCCGAGGCCAACATTTCCTTGAACCATTCGAGGCCCGCCCAGAAAAACTGGTTGTTACCGAAAGTGTCCTGCACCGAGTAATTCACAACCGTCATCAACGGAATAACCGCAGAAAATGCGACGAGCAAAAGAACGGGCAGAATTAGAAACCAGGCCTTTTGATTAACTGTCTTATTCATGGCGCGTTCCTTGCAAAGGATGGTAGCGGTCAGTCATCATATCAGGCCACCAGCGGCGCGACACGCCAGCTGTCCGCGTAGACATTGATACCTGAAGTGTCGAAAACAACGCGGTTCATATCTGGCGAAATATTCACGCCCTCTTCGGCAATGATATTAATTTCGGTGCCATGGAAGTCGGCGCGTACGATCTTATGGCGGCCCACGTCCTCAACCCGCTTAATCGTGACGGGCAGGCCTTCAGTACCGGCTTGAAGCGAGGTGAATTCCGGCCGTACGCCCAGTTCGGTCTTGCCTGTCGGGGTCCCAAAACCCTTGCCCAGCGAAATCTGGGTGCCCGCAAGAACCGCCGTGTCGCCAGTCACCTTAGCGTCCAGAACGTTCATGCCGGGCGACCCAATAAAGTAGCCGACAAAAGTATGTTCAGGCGTCTCAAACAGCTCTTGTGGCGTGCCCATCTGCACGACGCGGCCGTCGAACATTACGACGACTTTATCTGCAAATGTCAGCGCTTCGGTTTGGTCGTGGGTCACATAGATCATCGTATGACCAAATTCGTGGTGCAACGACTTCAATTGAGTGCGCAATTCCCACTTCATGTGCGGATCAATCACGGTCAGGGGCTCATCAAACAGCAGCGCGTTCACGTCTTCACGGACCATACCGCGACCCAATGAAATCTTCTGTTTGACGTCTGCGGTCAGGCCACGCGCTTTGCGGTCGAGTGAGGCCTCCATCCCAATCATTGCCGCAATCTGCTGCACCCGGTCACGAACATAGGCCGCATCTGCGCCCCGATTGCGGAGCGGAAATGCCAGGTTGTCGCGAACAGTCATGGTGTCGTAGACGACCGGAAACTGGAATACCTGTGCGATATTGCGCTGGGTGGTCGGTGCCATGGTCACATCCCGGTCATTGAACAAGATACGTCCCTGACTGGGATGCAGCAGGCCGGAAATGATGTTCAGGAGCGTGGACTTGCCACAGCCGGACGCCCCAAGCAGCGCATAGGCTTCGCCATCCGCCCAATCGTGGTTCAACTCCTTCAAAGCATAATCTTCTTCGCTTTTGGGGTTTGGCAGATAAGAATGCGCTAGATTATCGAGGGTAATTTTTGCCATTATTTTGTCCCTCAGGCTGCGGTTGCATAAGATGCAGGGGCGACCGAGGTGCCGTCTTCTGCAAAAATATAAACATGGGCCGGGTCCAGATAGATGTCTAATGTCGCGCCAATCTTCAGATTCTTAACCCCGTGGATCAGACCCACCCATCTGTCCCCGTGGTGATCCAAATGGACAAAGGTCTCAGAACCTGTAATTTCCGTCACCTGCAACTTGGCGCTGAATTCCAGGGCGCTTGTCCCCGGTTTTTCCAACTTCAAGTGGTTTGGCCGGAACCCGGCAAGATAGCTGCGGTCAGGGAGGCCCGTAAAAGCCCCCGAAGTTGTTGCTGCCTGTCCGTCCCCGAACAACAGGCTGTCGCCTGATTTGCGGATATTCAGAAAATTCATCGGAGGGTCAGAAAAGACCCGCGCCGTTGTCGCGTTGACCGGCTGTCGATAAACGATGGGCGTGAGATCAAATTGGGTGATCTTGCCTTCCCACATCGCCGCGGTATTGCCGCCAAGCAGCAACGCCTCTTCTGGCTCAGTGGTTGCGTAGACAAAGATCGATCCCGCTTCTTCGAAAATCTTTGGGATTTCCGCGCGCAGTTCTTCGCGCAACTTATAGTCAAGATTCGCCAATGGTTCGTCTAACAGTACAAGGCCTGCATCTTTTACCAAGGCGCGGGCCAGCGCACAGCGTTGCTGTTGCCCACCCGACAGTTCTAGCGGCTTGCGATCAAGAAACGGCGAGAGTTTCATCAGGTCGGCAGCCTTCGTGACGGCTGCGTCGATCTGGTCTGCCGATTGCTTCAACAACCGCATTGGACTTGCGATGTTTTCATACACCGTCATTGACGGATAGTTGATGAACTGCTGGTAAACCATAGCAACGCCACGATCCTGAACCCGCATCCCAGTGACGTCCTTGCCGTCCCAGACAATCTTGCCGGTGTTGGGCGCATCAAGACCGGCCATTAGGCGCATAAGAGACGTTTTGCCCGAAGAGGTTGGCCCGAGCAGCACGTTCATCGTGCCACTCTGCAGTGTCAAATCGGTTGGGTAGATATGTGTCTGGCCGTTCACGACCTTGGACACACCTTCAAGTAAAAGTGACATGGCTCTCCCCTACGCTGCGTTTTGCTGTGAAGCCGTCGCGGCGTTTTTAACAACCCACGCATCCAACACTTTGATTTCGTCAGTTGTCAGCCGAAGGCCAAGCTTGGATCTGCGCCAGACTATGTCTTCGGCGCAGCGAGCAAATTCCTTGTGGATCAGCCATTTGGCTTCCACTTCCGTCAGATCTGCCCCGAAATTTCGCCCAAGGTCCGCCTCAGATTGCGCGTTCCCTAGTACATCAAACGTATCCGTACCGTAAGCCTTCACAAGACGTGTCGCCCAGCGATCCGTCAGGAATGAATACTGCGCCCTCAAGCGATCTGTCAGCGCTGCGACGCCGTCAACCGGGAAATCGCCCCCCGGGAGGGCGACGCCAGCCGTCCAAGGTTTGCTAGCCTGCGTGAAAAACGGCACGATCTTCTCAAGCGCACTTTCCGCAAGTCTGCGATACGTTGTGATCTTGCCGCCAAAGACGTTCAACATTGGCGCGCCAGCAGCCTCGTTCACCTTCAACACATAGTCGCGGGTCGCAGCCGTAGCTGAGGTTGCGCCGTCATCGTAAAGTGGACGGACACCAGAGTAGGTCCAGACGATGTCATCAGTCTTGACCGGCTTCTTGAAGTAGTTGGACGCGAAATTGACAAGATAAAGCTGCTCTTCAGGCGTGCAAACAGGCTTTTCGGAGACATCTTCATGCTCGGCATCGGTGGTGCCAATCAGCGTAAAATCGGTCTCATAGGGGATCGCAAAGATAATTCGCCCGTCTTCACCTTGGAAGAAATAGCATTTGTCGTGGTCATAAAGTTTTGGCACTACGATATGGCTGCCGCGCACCAGCCGGACTCCCTCGGTTGAATTGATCCGCACGGTGTTTCGGATGACATCCTCAACCCATGGGCCGCCCGCATTGACCAACATCCGGGCGAGAACAACACGCTGGTCACCGCCGTCATTTGGTTCCAGCGTGATGCGCCACATACCATCAACCTGCTCGGCCGAAATGACCTTGGTGCGGACGTTGATCTGTGCGCCGCGGGCTTGGGCGTCGCGGGCGTTCAGAACGACCAGCCGACTGTCTTCAATCCAACAATCCGAATATTCATAGGCTTTTTCAAACCGCTCCTGCAGCGGCGCTCCCTCCGGAGAGCCGGCCAGCTTGAGCGAGGTCGTACCCATGAGGATTTTGCGGCCACCCAGATTATCATAGAGAAACAGCCCGAACCGAATGAGCCAAGAAGGGCGGCGGCCCTTCATCCAAGGCATCAGAACTCTCAGCACTTTGGATGTTGGTGTATCGCCCTCAAACCGCATGTCTTTGTGGTAGGGCAGCACAAAACGCATCGGCCAAGAGATGTGTGGCATCGCACGCAATAACGTCTCGCGTTCAATCAAGGCTTCACGCACAAGGCGAACTTCCCAGTATTCCAGATACCGCAAACCACCGTGGAACAATTTGGTTGAGGCAGACGAGGTTGCAGAGGCCAGATCGTTCATTTCAGCAAGCTCTACGCGTAGACCGCGACCAGCTGCGTCGCGTGCAATGCCGCATCCATTGATGCCCCCGCCAATGACAAAAAGGTCGGTCACGTCTTGATTTTCGTGCTGATCCAATGAAGCCTCCCCGCATTCATTTTACGTGGCGGCCTCCCAGCGTGCAACGTGGAAACACCCAACACGCAATCGCAACTAAACGCAATAACGAATGTTCGTTTATTTTCCTTTTCGCAAAGCCCGCTATAATTTAAGGGTTTTTCCGCCCGAAATATTCACTTATTGGCGGTTTGTTCGGATGCCGGCAAGTTCGAGCCCTTGACGCGAGGGCTAGACTGCTAATTGTTATGGGTTCGTTTGAAACGGCAGGACAGCGCCATTTGGCGGCTAGCTGCGTGACGCCAAGGAGGGAACGATGGTCTCGAATTTCAGGCAGAAAGAGATACTCGAACTCGCCCGCGAAGAGGGCAAGGTCACGGTAGACAGCTTGGCCGCGCAATACGACGTCACAGTTCAAACAATCCGACGCGACTTGTCCGATCTCGCCGACAGCGGACGGCTTGAACGGGTCCACGGGGGCGCTGTGATCCCATCTGGCGTCGTGAACATCATCTACGAAGAACGCCGCCGCCTGAACGAGGCGGGTAAGAAAGCCATTGCCGTCAAATGCGCCCACGCCATCCCACAAGGCGCATCGGTATTCATGAACATCGGCACAACCACTGAAGCCGTTGCGCGACAATTGCTGGATCATGAAAATCTGCTGGTCGTAACAAACAACCTGAACATCGCGAATATTCTGTCAGCCAATCATAGCTGCGAGATCATTTTGGCGGGTGGTATTTTGCGTCGCGCAGACGGCGGAATCGTGGGTGGGATGACCGTAGAGATGGTGAAACAATTTAAATTCGACTTCTCTGTCTTGGGCTGTTCAGCCATCGATTCCGACGGCGACCTGCTTGATTTCGATGGGCAAGAAGTCATGGTCAGCAGCACAGCAATTAAAAGATCGCGCAAGATCATGGTTCTGGCCGACTACCTCAAATTTCAACGCACAGCCCCGTTGAAGATCTGCTCACTTGGCGATGCCGATTTTCTATTTACCGACGCCACCCTGTCCAAAGATTTGATGGCCAATTGCGAAAGCTGGGGAACTGAAGTGGTGATGGCCTAGTCCACTTGAGGACACCAGACGTGGGAAACATGAAATGAAGGACAGCAACAACGCCGGCTGGATATTCGTCCTGCCTGCTGTGCTGGTTCTTGGCCTCGTCGGGCTAATTCCCCTGATCACAGTCATCAACTATTCGTTTTTTGAAATCTTTATTCTTGATGCTCGATTCTGGGTCGGGTCTGAATGGTACAATGAGGTTATTGGCTCCGACCGTTTCTGGGCCAGCTTTGGCCGCAGCGCGCTGTTCTCTGCTCTGATCCTGACTATCCAAATCCCCCTCGGGATTGCAGTTGCGCTGTGTATCCCCAGGCGCCAATTTTGGGTTGGCATCGCCCTTGCGGTTGTGGCCCTGCCGCTCTTGGTGCCCTGGAACATGATTCCATCGCTTTGGCTCAGCTTGCTGAACCCAGAGACCGGTATTCTGGGGCGCCTGTTCCCGATGACCGGCTGGCCACCCGACTGGAAATTATCCGTGCCACATACCTGGGCAGTAATAATCGCGATGGATGTCTGGCACTGGACAAGCCTGGTGGTGATCTTGTGCTATAGCGCCCTGACAACCATTCCGGCCTCCTACTATCAGGCCGCTGCGATCGACGGAGCGGGGCCTTGGCAGGTGTTTCTGTTCATCCAACTGCCAAAATTGTATCACGTCCTATTAATGGCCATCCTGCTGAGGTTCATGGATTCTTTCATGATCTACACCGAAGCTTTTCCAATCAACGCAGGCGGCCCCGGGGGCGCGACGATGTTTCTTGCCGTGGATTTGGGCGAAGAGATTAAAGCTTTTAATTATGGCCCCTCTGCTGCGCGATCTGTACTCTATTTCCTAATCGTGCTGACCGTGGCTTGGACATTTACCAAGGCCCAAGGCAAGCTGGATGGCGGGCAAGCGCCATGAACCGGATGTTCAGATATCTAGCCACGCTCAAGATCGTCTGGTTGCTGGCCTTTATGGTTTTCGTCAGCCTGCCGCTGATCCAGATGACGCTGATCAGTTTTGTGGCAACTCTGTCGCACCCGGATGCCGATGTCGGCAGCCTTACGGTACGGAACTATTCAGAAATCCTAATCGACCCGAAGTTGCGCGCCGCCTTTGGCAATTCGATTGCCTACGTCCTGATCAACATCTGCATCACAGTGCCCGTGGCAATTCCGGCCGCCTATGCGTTTTCGCGCATGTCATTTTTAGGCGATAAACACCTGTTTCTGGCCTTTATCGCCTTTCGGATCACGCCGCCGGTGGTGTTAACCCTCCCGATCTTTCAGCTATTTTCGTCCTTGGGGATTGTGAATTCGGTCTTTGGGATCGCGTTGGCCCATTGCCTGTTCAACTTGCCCATCTCGATTTGGATTCTGCAGGGCTTCATCTCGGCCATCCCCAAAGAAATGGACGAGACCGCATTTTTAGACGGATACACTCACCCGCGCTTTATCTGGCAGTTCCTGTTGCCCCAAATTGCGCCTGGAATCGCCGTGACTGCATTCTTTTGTTTCATGTTTTCTTGGGTTGAAGTGGTCTTTGCACGAATTCTTACAACTACAAACGGCAAACCAATCAGTATGGCTATCAATGCTCTATTCGGTTTCCAAACCGACATTGGCTTGGTGATGGCCGTCACCGTCGCTTCAATGGTGCCGGGTGCCGTGCTGCTCTTTGCTATGCGCAGTCATTTGTCGCGCGGATTCAAGATCGGACAAGTATGAGGCTATTAATCCGCTGCTGTCAGAGTAAGCCAGATTGAGGAGAGCAGGGTGGTGACCAATCTGCGCGCGTTACCTAAAAACGCAGCCCCTTTTGCGCTTCCTAAAACGTCCTCTAAGATTACTGGCCTTGCGGTGATGATGGACGTCTAAGTACATCTCTCACTCCGAAAAAACGTCGAAGACGTCGCTAAATGAGCGTGGCATCGCGGCCAATGCTTGTAATTGGCTAGGGTTTGGAGGTGTTGCCGCTACTGGCTTATTCGGTAGCGCACGCGTGGCTGCTTTGGGCTCGAGGCGGACCCGAGCTGCGCTGATCATCAAGGCTAGCTATACGGAGAGGCTGTATGGAAACAGGACACACATTTGCGGTTGTGACACAGGTGGTGGCTAACCGCCCAGCTGAGTGCGCATCGCTTGATACACAACTGCTGTGGCAACGTTTGCCAAGTTGAGTGATCGCACAAGTGGACTGCGCATCGGCAAATTGAATATTCTATCCTCCATGCCATCCAATATCGCAACTGGCAGGCCTTTGGATTCACACCCGAAAACCAAATAAGCATCCGGCTGATAGTCAGGAGTATAAACGCTCTGCGCTCCATGTTCTTCGAAGAAATATAGGCTTTCGCGCATTGGCTTTCTATCATCCAAAAAGCTTTGCCAGCTGTCATACTGGCTGAGCTGAACATGCTTCCAGTAATCCATTCCGGCCCGCCGCACCGCCTTTTCGTCGATCGAAAACCCGTAAGGCTTAATGAGGATCAGTTCCAGTTCTAGCGCCACACAAGTCCGCCCGATAGCACCGGTATTGTACGGAATCTCAGGTGTCACCAATACCAGTTTCATGGACGGATCAGACATTGGATGTGTGGGCTTTCTAAATCACGAGCGCAGGATCAGCCCGACGTTAGCCTCCTGCTAACCCGACTAAGGGGTCCTTAACAACTTCAACTTTCCAAACCCAATAGCCGCTACCTGCCATCGCCGCGTTGCTGAAACTCGTCATTCTCGGCTCAAAATGGACCTCCGCTGCACAGAGTGGAGAGGCTGTGTGAAAACTATCGAGAGCTTTTACAAATGCCAAAAATTGCCAGATTCGCGCGCGCTATGGTCGAGCTGAACCATCAATTTAGCAGCTCCCGAAAACGAGCGGCGCGAAATCATGAAGAATCCTGAGGTTTCACACAGCCTCTGGACGAAGTTGCCGCTCAGTAATTCTGTCCCGCAGGCGCTGACGTCAGACACAATCTAGCCGCATAAGCCAAAGCAATTTCATGGTTTGGCTTAACTGAGGCGCTAAGGCTGTAAAAAAAGTTTAATTTCAGGATGCTGCTGATCTTGCAAATATGCCGTTGCTCGCGAACCTGACCGGCCCGGTCTGTACGACACTGGACGGCAAGGGACTCGCAGCCGGGAACCACCCGTCGTCACAAGGTTGCTATTTCAGCATTGGTATAGCGCCGTGCATCATGGCCCAGATGCGCCACTTTCAGTTCCAGTGCATCGATGATCATATCTACGAAACTGATCGTGTTGAGCCGTCCTGCACCGACAAGCCCACCGGGACTGAAGACGTTGATTTCCATCAGTTTGTCTTTGACCACGTCGAGCCCGACAAGGAACATGCCGTCCTGCACCAGTCGGGGCCGGACGACCTGGGCGATCTCGCGCATGGCGTCGGTCAGTTCAACTTTGGCGACCCTCCCGCCGACCGTCAGGTTGCTGCGGATTTCCCCTGTTGATCCCTGGCGATGAATGGCGGCGATCTTGCCGTCATGCTCCATTATGCGGCCATTCATCAGGAAAAGACGGACATCACCCTTGCTGGCCGCCGGCAGGTATTCCTGCGCAAGCGCATACCCATCGTTGAGAACTGCCTCGATGATCTGGTTGACGTTCGGTTCGTCCTTGCTGATCAAGAAAACATTATGTCCGCCCGAGCCTGCTAAGGGCTTGAGGATGATCCGACCGCCTTCTGCGCGGATGAAGGCTTTGATGTCGTCGGCGGAGCGTGTGATCGTCGAACGAGGCCGCACTGACATAGGAAATTGTTCAAGATACATCTTGTTGGAAGCATGGCTAAGGCCATCCGGGTCATTTAGAACGATGACACCATGACGTAGGGCAAGCCGGCCGAAATTCATGGCTGCCGTGCGCGCCCAAGATTGGTGAGGTTCAACGCGGGCAGGATCGTTGCGCAGCATCAAGACATCGAGCATCTCCACCGATATTCGCTCCCGGAGAGCTTCCTGCGACTGCATAGCCTTGAAGAAAGTGCTCGCCGTTCGGAATTTGCGTGCCGGTGGCTTGTGCGCATACGCATGGACCATCTCGTCTGATCCGAGTGTGAAATCCGCCACCTCTATGTAATAGACCTGATGTCCACGCATGTGCGCAGTGAGCGCCATATGCGTCGTGGAGTAATTGGTTCTCTCCGTGGTGACTTTGTTTACGACAAATCCGATTTTCATTTCCCGTGCCCTTCGATGAGATCAAGCGGGGAAAGCCCCCTGCGAATTCCTTCCAGCCGTTTGAGAGCGTCCTCATCACGGAGATAATGCGGCAGCAGCTTAGGCTTTTTCAGGATATTTCGCCATCGCAGCTCGTCGATCAGGGGGAGGTGGCTCAAGGCGAACTTGCCGATCAGCAGATCCTCGAACGGCAGATCCGAGCTTGCAAGGAGATGCAGAAGATCCTTTAGGCCCTTGAGGTACACCATGTCCTTGGTGAGCCCGCCACTGCGATGAACCCGCATGGCGATGGTATAGGCGCCGCGCTGGCTAAAACCGTAGTCGGCGTGAAGCATGCGGGTCGTCTCGACGAAGTCGGCGCCATCGACGAGCGCCGCCACTGCCAGAACCCTGCCGGCGAGCAGGCGCATGCGAGGGCGGCTCAACCCGCCTACGAGATATTCGGCGAGAACGGCGATACCTTCCTGCGTCGCTTCATAGCCCGCCAGGCCGGCGTGGAGCTGCTGGAACGGCTGGGCCAGTCCATTGTAATATGTCAAAATATGCGTTCCGACCTCGTGGGCGATCGTCGCGCGCACGCGGCCTGCCGAGACTTTCGTTTTGTTGCCCACCAGAAAGTGCCCATTTGATACGATCAGGCCGGGCACGTTGTCGCGAACTTCGACCCTTGCCGCGAGGCTCGGCCATTCCTTCCGGTAATGCTCCAATTCCTGCTCCGCGATCTGGACGAAAGCCAGAGCGTCGAGCGTATCACCGCCCCCGCTTTCCTGTGCACGCGGCGCGATCTCTGCCGTGATGCGCCGGGCAAGAGCAATCAGAGCGTCATCCGGCGCGCCATAGACAAGCAAGCTTCCATAAAGAAAACGCTTGGTACCGCGATCGCCGAGCAAATCAATCTGGCTATCCAACTCCTTCCGCTTATCGGAGAACAAGGCATGAAGAGCGGGGTCGTCCACCTGTTCCAGGGGAACCTCGTAGAGCCGCCGTTTCAAGGTTCCCGGATCGTGACGCAAGGGCCGATAATGAAATTCGGGCGTCTTCTCGTATCGAGACGCCCGGAACCGGGACCATGCCGCACTGCTGTTTACCGGCGTCGCGTCGAGGATGATATCGAAGCTGCCTCCCACGTCCGCAAGCGCTCGATCGACGTCCCAGACAAGGGGTTCGATTTCCTGCTGCCCAAGTTCATGATAGTGAATAGGGCGAAAACGGGCACGGGTGTGTGCGAATGCGTAAAAGCCCTGGCGCAAGGAATTCGTCAGCGAGCGGCGCAGCTCCCGCAGGACGACTGGCAGCACCACCTGTCCGTCGAGGTCACGATGGATCGCGCGAAAGCCGATGGCGAGATCAGTTACATCTTGGCGCTTGCGCAGCCCCGCCGATAGAAGTGACACACAGCCTTCTGGAGCGCGGTGCTGTTTGTAAGCGACCCGAATGGATGGCTCTCCGCCTGGCCATGGCTGCTCAAGAAACGCCGCTTCGAGTGCTTCGAGAGTTCTCACCGGCGCGTGACGCCGTGATGCCTGGATCTCGAAGCCGGGGCGAGGCGGTCCTTCCTCGGGATCGAAATCCTCTGGCAAGGGAAGCACGAAAAGCTCCACAACCAGCACGGCACCGAACATCTGGCTTAGTGCATCGACGGTTGCGACAAGCGCTCTGGTTGCTGCCTTGCAGCCAGCCGGTTCAGTTGGAAACAAAAGATAGGACGGCTGCCCGGCGATGAGGTCCTGCGTGCCGGGGTCCACTTTCGCCTCCTGCATCCGATAGACGCAGATGAACGGTTGCGGGCGTTCGATGTGGAGGCGCCCGCCGTCCGGTAGTGCACAGTCCACGATCTCGCCCGCATCAAGCAGCGCCTTTATATAGTCCACCTTGCTCATTTGCGCCCAACTTCCTCACTTACGCCTGGAACCGTTGCCGCCAAGGCGTCGCGCATTGCGTTGACCTGCTCGGGGAAGGCAACGCCGGTCCATTCGTCCATGAAGAATTTCTTGACTTCAATGGCGATCGCGCAGCCGGTTTCGGGAAAGTTTTCGTGCACGAACTGGGCGAGATAGCGCCCTTTGAAATTGACGTTTTCCCGAACATCGAGATTGCGACCGAGGAAATCGAAACTGCGCAGATCGCTGATAAATCTATCCACCACCGGAGCCCAATAGTCGCGATTCATAGTGCCAGTGCCGATATTGATTTCCGGATTGGTCGAAGGATCGGCGGGTTGATCGCGCGGCCCTTGCCTGCGGTAATTGTAGGAGTGTATGTCGTAGACGACGAACTTGCCGTATTGCTCCTCAAGTCCAGAAAGGACATTGTGAAGCATCCTGTAGAACGCTGCATGTTCGGCAAGCGAGTGCTCTATGAGAGAATCCGGAAGCCGCTCATTCCATAATTCCAAATTCCAACAATCGCCCGGGCGGACACAGACAGCTTCGTCTGGTGGACGGTTGAGATCGACTTCGAACCGAGACCGGCGGGGAAGGATCTGATGAGGGCAAGCGAGTGTCCAGTAATCGGTGTAGGGATCTTCTTCCCTGATGCGCGCTGCCTCATCAATCGCGAGATACGGCAGAAGTTCGGTCCGAATATCATGTCCGGCATGAAGCGCCAGTCCGAGGACCGGTCCGCTTCCGGGATGGCAGTGCCACAGTATCTTGGGGTCATGTAAC
>Ga0075467_10000197_pt1 | contig 44846 bp, 50 predicted proteins | sample DEB08_DNA_9_FD_75067 | JGI IMG/M metagenome (GOLD analysis project Ga0075467, IMG submission 75067) | Aqueous microbial communities from the Delaware River and Bay under freshwater to marine salinity gradient to study organic matter... | ecosystem: Environmental > Aquatic > Marine > Coastal ... | reverse complement strand
CGCCTGGAAGTCACCGAAATACTTCGTGATCGCCGCAGTCAGCGTCGTCTTGCCGTGGTCAACGTGACCAATCGTGCCAATGTTAACGTGCGGTTTGTTACGTTCAAACTTTGCCTTTGCCATCGCCCTATGTGCCTTTGAATGGGGTCAAATATGGCGGGGCAATTATGGTATCAGCGCAAGAAAATCAAGCGTCAGTTGGTCGCTTCTTCATCCACCATGTTCACAACCGTCGGAGCGGGCGTTGATATGGTAAACGGAACCCGCGCGCGTTCGGGTTTCGCGATGAACCATTCGGGGTTTTCGTTTAGCCAGTCTTCGATCTCGCGGGCCGCGCTTTGTGACAGATTGGCAAGCTGCACGTCTGCCTCGCGCACCAGTCCGGACCCCAGGAATGGTACCATATTTCGGAAACCTTCGCCGACCTGAATGCGTTTCGCTTCCGGGTTCAAGCGTTGCTGCGTGACGTTGTCAAAGACAGAAACGTCTAAAATCATCACCGACTGCGGGGCATAGACAACCGGAATGCCCGGCTGCGCCAGAACAAGTCCGCCCAGAACGATCCCAAGATGATAAAGCCCGTCGCCGTCGTACCGGCGAAGCCGCTTGGCAACCGCGTTTTGCAACTCAGTTTCAAGCGCTTGCTCGCTTAACTCGCGCGAAAACGGACCAAGGACCACGTTGTCGGCAATGGCTATGTTATGGCCAAGGCGGAAGTCACCCAAAGGCTCGGGCGCAAGGCTTAGGTCTTCGGGTTCCGCCGTGCAGGCCGCCAAAATTGCGCCTGCCAGAAGTATCACGATTGCGCGCCGCATGTTTACAAGCCCCTTTGCCACTTTGAAACGGGTTACCGCGCCCGGCACGCCACCGCAAGTTAGTCGCAGATTGCCTTCAACGCCGCCCAGCTTTGATCCGGGATAACCGGACCGGTCACACCCATCGCATCACCCGCCGCGCGAGAGGTCGCGATCCGGTCCCCCAACGCGGGATGTGACATGAAATGGGCAGCGATCCCGGACGCGTCGCCAAATTTGTCCAGCAGCTTTTGAAATAGATCGCCCAGCGCACCGGGGTCGACGTTGGCGCGTTGCAAGAGCGTGATTCCATAGGCGTCCGCTGCCGCCTCGGCTTCGCGGCTGTAGTCGGCCTTGATCATCTGTTCGACCAGGAAAAGCACCACAGCCCCGCCCGCAAAATCGCCAAACAGTAGGCCAAGAACACCCAATGATCCCGCCGAGCGCAGGGCAATCCGTATCGGGTCCCGTGCGGCAACATGGCCAATTTCATGCGCAAGAACCGCCGCGATTTCGTCTGGGCTTTCAGCCGCGGAAAGCATGCCTTGGAAGAACACCACTTGGCCGCCAGGCAAGGCGAAAGCATTGACCATCGAGTGGTTCAGCACGCTGACCGTGATCGGATAGGGCAGATCAAGATTGTTGCCGCCTACGGTGTCAAGCATCAGGTCCAATGCCTTCTGTCCCTCCCGCGATTCGCAGAGCTCGACAGGAAAGAAGTCTTCGCCAAGCGCAGTTTGAATTTGCCCAAGCGTGGCGTTGCCAAGCGCCTCTTCGCCGGCGGGCGGCAGGACGCGGGCAAGCTGATCGGCCATGATCGGAACCAGAACAAAAACGATCAGAAAGACCGACGCAATCGCCGCACCCGCCCAGCCGAAAACGCGGGCACGACCCCGCACGGGGGGGGTCTCACCAAGCCGCCAGGCACCTTGTCGAATACGCTGGATCAGTCCGGCATCCTCGACGGTGAGACGCGCCAATGCGCGCTCGGTTGTGGTCACGACAAGTCGCCCCTCGTCGGCCTGATCCGGCACCGATCGCAAGCTAACAAGCGGCCAGATCAGTGCATCGCCGTCGGGCAACGTCAGAACAAGTGTCTTCGCGCTTGCGTCGATCACGGTGGCAACACGGCGGATCGCAGCGCTGCGCCCGTCGAACAGGTCGCAATAGATCTCCCGAGCGTCGGACGCTGCCCAGATCATATTGCCGCCCCCAGATCGAGCGCCTCTGCAAAGCCTTCCGCCTCGCGGTGCTCATCGCGGTCGCGTTGGCGGATATCATGAAGGGACTCGCTACCAATGATCTCAAGCGTTTCGGCATAGTGGCGCCAAATCGGCAGGGTGACAAAGACGTGGCGCAGGGTGGACCAGATTACGAACACAAGAAAATAGATAGCAAAGCCAAAGGCTTGCAGAAAAATCCCAGGACCAGTGAGGCTATCGAGGTCGTCCAGCGAGAACGCCATCCCCTTGGCGGCAAACATCAGGGCGAGGAATATGAAGCTTGCCACGATCCCCGCGATCCCAGTCAGAAAACCGGCCAATCCGTAGCCGAAGACATAGATACCGATGATCCGCGGCGCTCGCGCGGCCGACCGGAAGCCGATGGCACCCGCCGCCTTCGTCGCCGTCAAAACCCGGAAACTGCGCACCGCATACCAGCCCCAGGCGACCACCAGAAGTGGGGCGCTCATAAGGGCAAGACCTAAGGTAAGCTCGGTGTATTCACTGTCCCAATTGGCCCAGACAATGCTTCCACCAATGGCTGCTATTGCCCAAAACGGGATCAGGCCCTTCGCCAGCATCCGCGCGCTTCCGCCTTGCTGGAACTGCCGATCACCGTACCAAGTCCGGTTGATCCGGTATGCCTCAAGCCGATGGGTCATCAGCGGCCAAAGAAGTGTCCCCGACCCAAGTGCCAGTCCCCAATAGATCAGCGCGCGCCACGCATAGCCCCATGCGCCGGGGTCCACGCCAAAGCGAATACCACGCCAGCGCGTGCGGGCAAAAACGTACCGCCGGGCGCGGTAGCGGGCATAAAACCAAAGTGGAATGACGCCTACGAAGGACGCCACATAGGCCGCCGTGTTGCCGTCAAACAGCGTGAAGCTGACGAACATCAGGATCAAATTCACAACCCCGATGTAGAAGGCAAGGATCACCACGGCGATGAAAAACCCAAGCAGCTTTTCCAACGGATCGCCGACGTATTCCAAGGGGCGCGCACCGGGACGGATCGACGACCAATAATACCGCCGAAGCCGGGTTTTCATCCAGAAGCGATAAAAGCCGAAGGTCAGAACAGACCAAAGCCCCATGACGAAACTCATGGCGAAAATGCGCCCACGCCGTCCGATGAACTCGGTGGAAAGGTTGGTCGCCGCCATGCCTTACGTGAACCGGTTATCCTGCGGGAAGCCTCGCGGCGCCATACGACCCGCGCCTGCCCGCACGCCGATCCATTCAGCGAGGTCTTCAGCAGAAACCATGCGCGTGCGCCCCGCCGGATCAAGCCAGCTGAGGCCGTCAGACAAGGTAAACGTGCGCGCATCTTTCAATCCGCCGTCTTTGTATTTCTGAAGCCGCACGCCCTTGCCGCGTCCCATTTCTGGCAGGTCCGCCACCGGGAACACCAGCATCTTGCGGTTCTCGCCAACAGCCGAAACGTGATCGCCATCGACGGGCTTGCAGACCAGCGCGCGCACCGCACCCTTGACGTTCAGGACCTGCTTGCCCGCGCGGGTCTGGGCCACGATCTCGTCTTCGGAAACGATAAAGCCGTCGCCTGCGGTCGAGGCGACAAGCAATTTGCGCCCCGGCTGATGGATGAACAAAGATACAATTTCGGCCTCGTTCGGCAGATCGACCATCAGGCGCACCGGCTCGCCCATGCCGCGCCCTCCGGGCAGGCTTGACGCGGACACCGTGTAAAACCGGCCGTTCGAGCCCGCGATTAGCAAACGATCTGTCGTCTCGGCGTGGAACACAAACCGCGTGCCATCCCCGTCTTTGAATTTCAACTCACGGTCCAGATCGATATGGCCAGTCAACGCCCTGATCCAGCCCATCTGGCTGCAAACGACAGTGATCGGCTCGCGGTCAATCATCGCTTCCAATGGCACGTCTGCGACCTCGACCGCCTCAGCAAAAACAGTCCGGCGCGCACCGCCCTCGGAGTCTTTGCCAAAAATCTTCTTCACGTCACGAAGCTGATCGGCAATCTGCCCCCATTGCTGACCTTCATCACTAAGCAAATCTTCCAGCGCGGCACGCTCAACAAGCAAATCATCGTACTCGCGGCGCAACTCCATCTCTTCAAGACGTCGAAGCGCGCGCAACCGCATGTTCAGAATCGCTTCGACCTGAAGCTCGCTAAGCTCACCCTCACCAGCGGGCGGCGAAACATAGTCGGTTTCGTCAATCGCCCGGACGAAATCGCGCGACCAGTCTTCGCGCATCATCGCCGCTTTTGGATCGTCGTCGTAGCGGATAATGTCGATCACGCGGTCCAGATTGAGGAACGCGGTAATGAAGCCTTCCAGCACTTCCAGGCGGTGGTCGATCTTGGCAAGGCGATGCTCGGACCGGCGGACTAACACATCGCGGCGATGCTCCATAAAGGCGCGCAGCACCTCTTTCAGCGAGCAGACTTTCGGCGTCACACCGTCGATCAATACGTTCATATTCAGGCTAAACCGCGTTTCGAGATCCGAGTTGCGGTACAACATATTCATCAGAACTTCGGCGTCGACATTGCGCGACTTCGGCTCAAGCACGATGCGGATGTCTTCGGTGCTTTCGTCGCGCACATCAGCAAGGATCGGCACTTTCTTGGTTTGAATGACCTCGGCCAGCTTCTCGATCAGGCGGCTTTTTTGTACCTGATACGGAATTTCTGTGACCACGACCTGCCACTGCCCCCGACCAAGGTCTTCGACCTCCCATTTGGCGCGCACACGAAAGCCACCGCGCCCGGTACGATAGGCCTCAAAAATCGAAGCCGTCGGCTCGACGATGATGCCACCGGTCGGGAAATCGGGACCGCTTATCATTTCGATCAGGGTGTCGTCCCGTACCAGTTCGCTGTTCTGTTTCTTCGCCAAATGGATGCAAGCGTCGCAAAGTTCACCAAGGTTATGGGGCGGAATATTCGTCGCCATGCCGACCGCGATCCCGGACGAGCCATTGGCCAGAAGGTTGGGGAACGTCGCGGGCAAAACGACGGGTTCTTCCAATGTGCCTTCATAGTTCGGACGATAGTCGACCGCGTTTTCGGTCAGGCCTTCCATCAAGGCTTCGGCGGCCACGGTCAGACGCGCTTCGGTGTATCTTTCGGCCGCTGGATTGTCGCCGTCAATGTTGCCGAAGTTGCCCTGCCCATCAACCAGCGGGTAACGAACGTTAAAATCCTGCGCCAATCGCGCCATCGCGTCGTAAATCGCCTGATTGCCGTGCGGATGGTAGTTTCCCATCACGTCACCGGTGATCTTTGCGGACTTTCTAAAGCCGCCGGTCGGCGACAACCGAAGCTCGCGCATGGCGTACAGAATACGCCGGTGAACGGGCTTCAACCCGTCCCGGGCATCCGGCAAGGCCCGGTGCATGATCGTCGACAAAGCATAGGTCAGATACCGGTCACCGATGGCGCGACGCAGTGGTTCAGCCACAAGCCTAGGGTCGATATTGGGGGTATCAGTGTCATTCGCCATATACGGTGTGTAGCGATGCAGGATTCTAGCGGCAAGGCGCGAACGCAGTGATTTCGCCGGAATTCACGGGCTTGCAATACGCAACACATCGTAGCAAACGCGCTTGATGACGTCGGCTTTGAAATCCATCCTTATTACTGGTGCGGCAAGTGGCATCGGTTTTGACGCAGCGCAAACCCTTCAATCCAAGGGCTGGCGTGTTTTCGCATCCTGCCGACAAAAGGCCGATGCCGAGCGGCTTATGGCTAATGGGTTTCCTGACGCCATTCATCTTGATTACGAAGATCCCGACAGCATCACCGCGGCCGTTAACCACGTTTTGACGTCCACCGGAGGGTCACTGAATGCGCTTTTTAATAATGGCGCCTACGCCATTCCCGGCCCGATTGAAGACCTGTCCCGCGCAGCCATGACGGCAAGTCTCAATGCGAATTTCCTTGGCTGGCACGATCTGACGGTTCAGCTTTTGCCCGCGATGCGAGCGCAGGGACATGGGCGTATTGTAAACTGTTCATCAGTGCTTGGCTTGGTCGCGACGCCCTATCGCGGCGCCTACTGCGCGTCGAAGTTTGCTGTTGAAGCCTGGTCAGACGCGCTGCGCATGGAAATGGTGGACGCAGGCATCTTTGTTTCGCTGATCGAACCCGGCCCTATTGTCACCAAATTTCGTGCGAACGCCGTCAAGCGCTTTGAGCAATGGGTCGATTGGGAAAACTCACTCCGTGTCGAGGAATACCGGACTGGCCTTCTCGACAGGGTTTACAAAGGCTCGGGAAACAGCCCATTCAGCAAGCCAGCCTCGGCCGTGACCGCCAAAGTGATCCACGCCATCGAAAGTCCGCGCCCCAAAGCCCGATATTTCGTGACCGTTCCGACGTATGGCGCAGACGTTTTGCGTCGCCTTCTGCCAACATCGCTTTTAGATCAGGTGATGAAGCGCGGCTGACGGTCGCGTTCGCCCCGCCGCAGACATGCGCTAAAAGACAGTTCAAGCAACCGAGGTTCCCATGTTAGAAGACCCACTTTTCGTCGTCGTCGTGATCGCAGTTCTGATCGTATTAGGGGTTCTACTGACCGGAATAGGTGGGTTCGCCAAGGGCGGAGACTTTAACCGAAAACACGCCAACCGCATCATGCGCTATCGCATCTACGCTCAGGCGGTCGCGATCGCGTTAATCTTGATTTATGTGCTCGTAGAGCGTTCCGGGGGATAGAAAATGGTCGTTCTAAACAAGATTTATACAAAAACTGGCGACGCTGGCGAGACCGCGCTTGGCAATGGCGCGCGCGTGGCAAAACACGCCGTCCGCGTCACGGCCTACGGCACTGTCGACGAATTGAACGCAACAGTTGGCATGGCCCGCCTTCAGGCAGCCGACGAAATAGATCATCTTTTATCATTGATTCAAAACGACCTTTTCGACCTTGGCGCGGACCTTTGTCGTCCTGATATGGAAATGGACGGCGAAGCAGGTTACCCGGTTCTGCGTATGGTTTCGTCGCAAACCGATCGCCTGGAAGGCGAGATTGACGCCATGATAAAGCGGCTTGAGCCATTGAGATCGTTCATTCTTCCCGCAGGCTCTGCGCTTTCAACACAACTTCATTTTTGTCGGACGGTGGCGCGCCGCGCCGAACGTTTGACGGTAGAATTGGCCACAATGGAAGCCGTAAACGACGCAGCGGTAACTTACCTTAACCGTTTGTCCGATTGGTTCTTCGTGGCCGCCCGCATTGCAAATGACGAAGGCCGCGCCGACGTGCTTTGGGTCCCGGGCGCGAACCGCTAAGCGGCAGGCTCCCACAATTCGACCGGGTTCCCCTCGGGATCGTGAATGCGCGCGAAGCGACCGACGCCTTCCATCGCGTCTACATGGCTGGCGTTGATCCCGGCCACCTTCAGTTGCGCCAGCATCGCATCCAGATCAGCGACACGGAAATTAATCATAAAAGCCCGATCTTCCGGGATATAATGCGTGTCCACGGTGAAAAGTGAAAAACCGTTACCCCAGCATCACTGACCCACGGCGGCGTTGTCATATCCTTTGGCGCGGGGTTAATGCCAAGGTGCGTCTCGTACCATTTCGCCAATGCGCCCGGATCCTTCGCCCGAAAGAACACGCCGCCAATTCCGGTAACCTTTTCCATTCCAAATTTCCCTAGATTCTTAAAATTCTTTCGAATGATCGTACTGGGTGCCGAAAACGCGGCGTCGTCAGGCCGAAACGCGTCGATTTTGCACTGTTTTCTGTCTGCTGCCTTCGCTACACCGACTGAGAAATCATCGGGTCTGACCCCGAACGCAAGGGAGTTAACGCAAATGAAGGTGTTGGTACCTGTCAAACGCGTCATCGATTACAACGTGAAAGTTCGTGTCAAAGCGGACGGATCGGGAGTCGATCTGGCGAATGTTAAAATGTCGATGAACCCGTTTGACGAGATTGCTGTCGAACAGGCTATTCGGATGAAAGAGGCCGGTCAGGCCGATGAAGTGATCGCGGTTTCGATCGGCGTGAAGCAAAGCCAGGAAACCCTGCGCACCGCTCTGGCCATGGGCGCGGATCGTGCGATCCTAATAATCGCGACGGATGACGTCCAAACGGACATAGAACCGCTCGCCGTTGCCAAGCTTTTGAAAGCCGTGTGTGACGAAGAACAGCCGGGCGTTGTTCTTTGCGGCAAACAGGCGATTGACAACGACATGAACGCAACCGGACAGATGCTTGCGGCATTGACCGGTTGGGCGCAGGCGACATTCGCCTCCGAGGTCGAGATCAACGGCGACAGCGCGACAGTGACGCGCGAAGTAGATGGCGGTTTGCAGACGATTAAAGTCAAAATGCCGGCAATTATTTCGGTCGACTTGCGTCTGAACGAACCGCGCTATGCATCATTGCCGAACATCATGAAGGCAAAGAGAAAACCGATGGACGAAAAGACACCGGCCGACTACGGCGTCGATGTTAGCCCGAGACTTCAGATCGTTGCCACCAGTGAGCCAGACACGCGCAAGGCAGGCGAGATCGTTGGTTCAGTTGATGAACTTGTTGCAAAACTTAAAGAAGTGGGGGCCCTTTCATGAGCGTTCTTCTTTTGGCCGAAGTTAACAACGGCGAGCTATCTTTGGACGCCACCTCCAAGGCTGTGACGGCCGCGAAACTGATGGGCGATGTCACCATATTGTGCGCGGGGGCCTCGGCCTCGGCAGCGGGTGCGGAAGCCGCAACCATTGACGGCGTGTCCAAAGTATTGGTCGCCGAAGATGCGTCGCTTGGCCATCGCCTTGCGGAACCGACGGCGGCATTGATCGTGTCCTTGGCAGGCGACTACAGCCACATCGTCGCACCTGCGACGACAGACGCAAAAAACGTGCTTCCACGGGTTGCAGCTTTGCTTGATGTGATGGTGATCACGGATATCTCGGGCGTCGTCGACGCAGAGACCTTCGAGCGTCCAATTTATGCCGGTAACGCGATCCAGACCGTTAAATCGCTCGATGAAATCAAGGTTGTGTCGATCCGCGTTTCGTCCTTTGACGGGGCCGCGGGGGGGGGCAGTGCTTCGGTTGAAACCATCGGCGCCGTTGAAAATCCTGGCCTGTCCGAATGGGTTGAAGACAAGGTCGCAGAAAACGATCGTCCCGAGCTGACATCAGCGGGCGTTGTAGTATCCGGCGGACGCGGTGTTGGGTCGAAAGAAGACTTTGCACTGATCGAAAGCCTTGCAGACAAGCTTGGCGCCGCCGTTGGTGCCTCGCGCGCTGCGGTGGACTCGGGCTATGCGCCCAACGATTGGCAAGTCGGTCAGACCGGCAAGGTTGTGGCCCCTGATCTTTATGTTGCCGTCGGCATTTCCGGCGCAATTCAGCACCTTGCGGGCATGAAAGACAGCAAGATCATCGTCGCAATCAACAAGGACGAGGAAGCCCCGATCTTTCAGGTGGCCGATTACGGTATTGTGGCTGATCTGTTTACGGCTGTGCCAGAGCTGCTTGAAAAGCTCTGATCGCGAACCCATCGGTTAAGAAGCGCGCCGGCGACTGTCGGCGCGTTTTTTGTTTCTGCGGCTGCACAATGACACCCGCCAAGGCTGTTGCGACCTGACTGTGGTATAAAGAAGGAGCAAGTATCGCTTCTGCCGCCTGGCGTTCATGGACTAGAAACGCTTTGCCGACTATGCCTTCGCAACGGGCAAAATCATCCCGCCATCACTTCAATGACCCCTGCGGAATTGTGCGACACAGTCTCTATCATTTCACGATCCACAAAGTGCGGATCAAGCGGATTGCCCAAGCAAGGGGTCCTCGGGTCGGCGTTCTGCCGTCCAAAGAAGCGCTGTGTCGCCTGAAATCGACTTCACGATCATCTTCAGCCGGCTGACCCAGGCGATTTTTAGTTCCGATACCACCGGTTGCAAGGCCGATTGAGCGGTGTCTGCCAGCGCGCCAAGGAGATGGCCGGTGACGTGGGAAACGGCGAAGTCCACACTAGGAAACAACCGCTGAACGGTGACAGAGGCCGACACGAACCTATCGTTTTGGCGCGGATGCACAGAGTAGAAGCGATTGGGCATATTTTGCGCATCCAGAATTTGCACCAGTGTCATCCGCGCGTTCGATGTCACCGGCAAAATGTCGGGACTATCCGCAGTAGCGGTCAATCCGGCTTGCATTACCCCAAGATTGACCACGGCTTCCCCAATCTGCGCTTCAAGCGCGTCAACAAAAAGAACCTCGCCGTATTTTCCATACGTCTGACCGCTACCAATGTCAGCGATGTAGCTCCCATTAAGCGGCCATTTTGGCCCACGAAACATGACGCGCGACGCGCCATAACGGCACAGATCATAATCTAACGCTGAATCCGGTACTTCGATCAGTGTTACAAGTTCCGTTCTCCGACATTCCCGCGAATCAACATCTCCGATCGGCATTGATATTTGCCTAATCCGCCCGTTTCTGAGCTGCCGCGACGCCAAGCCCACTTGCACCCAGAACGGGCCTAAGCCTATTGTCCGGGCGAGATCTGGAAGGGTTTGGCATGGACATCAAAACGGTTGGCATCGTCGGAGCGGGGCAGATGGGCAATGGCATTGCCCATGTGTTTGCGCTTTCCGGATTTGACGTTTTGATGACTGACGTCAGCCGCGACGCGCTGGATGCGGCGATAAACCTTATCGAAGGCAATCTGGATCGTCAGGTCAGCCGCGAAAAAATCAGCCAGTCCGAACGAGACGCAGCGATGGGGCGGATCAAGACCACGCTGACCCTCAGCGATCTGGGTCAAACCGACCTTGTTATCGAAGCGGCAACCGAACGCGAAACCGTCAAAGTCGCGATATTTGAGGACCTTGTCCCGCACCTGAAGCCAGAAACGATCCTGACATCCAACACGTCGTCAATTTCGATCACCCGGCTGGCAAGCCGCACGGACCGCCCAGAGAAATTCATGGGGTTCCACTTTATGAACCCGGTGCCGGTGATGCAGCTTGTCGAGCTGATCCGCGGCATAGCGACCGACGAGGCGACCTTTAAATCCTGCCTCGCTGTGGTTGAGAAAATCGGAAAAACGGCCTCAACCTCGGAAGATTTCCCCGCGTTTATCGTGAACCGCATCCTGATGCCGATGATCAACGAAGCGGTCTATACACTGTACGAAGGCGTCGGATCAGTGTCATCCATCGATAGCGCGATGAAACTTGGCACCAACCACCCGATGGGTCCGCTAGAACTTGCCGATTTCATCGGTCTTGATACCTGCCTGGCGATCATGAACGTGCTGCACGAGGGGTTGGCCGATACCAAATACCGGCCCTGCCCGCTTTTGACGAAGTACGTGGAAGCCGGGTGGCTTGGGCGCAAAACCGATCGTGGGTTCTATGATTACCGCGGCGAGACGCCCGTTCCCACGCGCTAAACCCGCATGCTGAACCGCGCGGGACTTTTACATGTCCTCGCCGAAACGATCCGCAACAAGCGCTTCAATCGCATCGGCAAGCTCTTCAGCCGCGTCGCCTCGCGTCACGACGTCTATCTGCGTGCCCTTCGAGGCCGCCAGCATTAACAACCCCATAATCGAGTCGCCCGCCGCTGAAAGCCCGTCTTTGGACACTTCGGCTTCGGCTGCATAGTCCTCGACCAGTTCGGCAAGCTTGGCCGACGCCCGCGCGTGCAGGCCCTTTTCGTTGACGATGGTCAGTGTTTTGGTCGCTGTGTCAGCCATGCGCGCCTCTATCCGTCAAATGCGTCGATGTATTTACGGCCCGCCTCAAGCGAAACACGCACGGCAACTGCCACGGATTTGTGCCGTGACTTTGCAAGTTTGATCAGCATCGGAAGGTTCGCGCCGTAGATGATTTTGCGGTCATTTGGGCTGCAGGCGCGCAATGACAAATTCGACGGTGACCCGCCAAACATATCCGTCACAACCACGACTCCGTTGCCGGTGTCGACGCTGTCGGCTGCCGCACAAATCTCGGCCTGTTTCTTTTTGCGATCATGGTCTGGTGCAATCGAGATCGCGCGCATGCCAGATTGCTTGCCGACAACGTGTTCGACCGCCGATAGATATTCCTGCGCCAGACCGCCGTGTGCGACGATGACAATCCCAATCACGTCTGCGTCCCCATTTCCGCAGCCGGCCCCCCGAGCAGGCCACGCCGCTCAAGCTCCCGGTGGCGAGTTGACACCTGCCACCCCGCCGCCGCAAGGGCCTTCGCCGCTTTTTCCGCAAGCGCAACAGAACGGTGTTGCCCGCCAGTACAGCCAAAAGCCAGCGTCAAAGACGTCTTGCCCTCGTCTTTGAAGGCAGGCAGCAGCGATTGGGTCAGATCAATGGCGCGCGCGAAGAAATCGGCAAACCTTGGGTCGGTAGCAACAAAAGTCTGCACGGCCGGCGAACGACCGTCCAAATCCCGCAGGGTTTCCTCCCAATGTGGGTTTGCCAGAAACCGCACATCAAGAACCATATCCGCCCCGCGAGGCAACCCGCGTTTGTAGGAAAAGCTTTCCACAGAAATCGATAGATTGACGCTTGCTGCGGTACCGAATTTCTCACCTATTTCGGCCTTCAGATCGTGTACCGTCAGTTCCGACGTTTCAATCAGCCGATCGGCGCGCGCGCGGACGGACACCAGTAATTCCATCTCGCGTGCAATGCCGATATCAGGGGTTTCGGATGGCGCAAGCGGGTGGCGCCGCCGCGTTTCCGAATAGCGTCGTATCAGAACGTCCGTCCGGCAATCCAAATATAGCAATTCAGCCGACGTATCCGGATCAGCAGCAAGGTTGTCCAAAAGCGCCACCATCGCATCGGTTGAAAAGTCCCGATTGCGCACATCAATACCCAACGCAAGTGGCGCGCTGCGGGCTGGTCCGTCCAAAAGTCGCTCAACAAGACTAAGTGGTAGGTTGTCGATCGCCTCGAACCCCAGATCCTCAAGCGCATTGATCGCCGTTGACCGACCGGCGCCGGACGCACCCGTGACCAGGACGACGCGCGTCGGCTCAACCGATTTTTGAGATGGCTGGTCGTTCATGGCGCCACGCGCCCTCCATTCAACAGAGCGTAGAGCATAGCGGGGAATGCCGGGCTCTCAACCTTTCTGAGAAGAGGCAACGTAACGTCGGCGATCACGGTGTCGTGGGTTTCCGGCAAGCGGGCCGTTTCGACCTCGTCCAAAGTGACGGCATAGACGGCCATCGCCGGACGATGATCCACGCGTATCAGACCGACACCGCGCGCTTCGATCATGCCCTGCAGGTCGGGTGGCGCCGTCATTCTCAGGCCACCGTTCAGGTCGGGCGTTGCAATGACACGATCATCGGCGACGAGCGTCGCCCCCAACGCCATCAACTGCAGCGCAAGTGAGGATTTCCCGGACCCCGAAGCCCCAAGGATCAAAAGTCCGGTCGTCCCGAACGCAACGGCCGATGCATGGATATTGACCGGCCCCTTCGGTGTCGCGGCCATTTCAGGGCCCTAGACCGGAAGGCCGACGACGAAGCGCGCGCCCAAAGGCTCGGACGTGACATCAGCGTCGGTGGGGCGAATGTTTTCGGCCCAGATCACGCCACCATGCGCTTCGACGATTTGTTTGGAAATCGCCAGACCAAGGCCCGAGTTATTGCCGAAGTGGTCAACGGGCCGCTCGGTGTAGAAGCGGTTGAAAATTTTGGTAAGCGCCTGCTCAGGGATGCCGGGGCCAGTGTCTTCGACCACAACCAACACGCGGTTTTCGCGCTTGCGCACCCAGACGCGGATCGCATCGCCATCCTCGCAGAAGGAAATTGCGTTCGATATCAGGTTCACAAAGACCTGCGCCAGACGGCTTTCAAGGCCATCTACAACAATCTCTTCCGACGGCATGTCGGTGATGAATTCGACTCCCTTTTCGCGCGCATCATTGCCAAGAAAATCGCCGATATTGCCGATCATATGCAACAGGTCGAACGGCTCTTCGTCCTCTTTGACCAGCTCACTGTCCAGCCGCGATGCGTTCGAGATATCGGTGACAAGGCGATCCAGTCGGATCGTGTCGTGTTCGATCACGTCCATCAGCTTTATCTTGTGGTCTTCGCGCTTGGACACCCGCAGGGACGTCACTGCAGACCTAAGCGAGGCCAGTGGGTTTTTGATCTCATGGGCGACGTCGGCCGCAAATTGTTCATTGGCATCGATCCGGTCGTAAAGGGCGGCAACCATGCCGCGCAAAGCGCCGGACAGACGGCCAATCTCATCAGGTCGCGCAGTCAAATCGGGAATACGGACACGATTCGGGCTAAAGCGGCGCGCGTTCTTTTCGCGCCCGATCTCGGCTGCCGCGGCAAGGTCTGAAAGCGGGTTGGCAATGGTCGAGGCAAGCACAAGGCTCAGGCCGATTGACACCAGAATAGCGATGACAAACATCTGCAAGACCTGCTCGCGTTCCGAGCGGACAAGGTGGTCAATCTCGCCTGCGGCACTGGCAATTGCGACGGCACCAACGGGGGTGACGCCCTGCATGATGGGTGTGGCGACGGTAAAAATTGTGTTGCCGAAAGCATCCGTGCGGGACTGCACTTCTGTGCCGCCCCGAAGCGCCGCTGTCACCAGCGCCGCCACCAAATCTTCGCTGCCGGTTTCAACGGCGGGACCTTCGTTTTCCTTACCAAAGACACCCGAAATGCCTGCCCAGATACTGTCCAGGAAATCGGTGATAACCGTGGATCGATCCTCACCTTCTAGACTGGCGACAGGGCTTGGTCGACGCTCCTGGCCGACCGTGGTCGCCACAAGGCTCCCGCCGTTGTCATAGACAAAAATCTCGACCGCAGTCGGAATTTCCAGCGCCGCAAGGGTACCGGCAATATCCAGACCATCGCCGGTCGAAAGGCTGACAGGGGCGTTTTCAGGCAGTTGTGCCTCGAAGAACCCCGAGATCAGTTCAGCCTCGATCACAATCCCACGCTCGCGCTGGATAACCAGACTGTCGCGGAACGGATTGAGAAATAAAACCCCCGCCACAAGGACGAGGATTGCCAGAAGATTGAACGTAATGATTTTACGCGCCAGCGGCGACCGGTTCATGGCAACAACGCCACGCCGGTCCCGTTTGGCCCGTGCCTCGCTTTCCGCCGCAGCGTCAGGACCAATCCAGTCCTCGCCCAAAACGACGTCGGCGTATTTGGCTGGCTTTGCGCCCACCACATTCACCCCCGACGCGAACATTTACTCTTCGTTATATCGGTAACCGATTCCGTAGAGCGTTTCGATTGCCGAAAATTCATCATCAACCATGCGCATTTTCTTACGCAGGCGTTTGATATGGCTGTCGATCGTCCGGTCATCAACGTAAACCTGATCGTCATAAGCAACATCCATCAACTGATCGCGGCTTTTGACAAAACCAGGCCGTTGGGCCAGCGCCTGCAAAAGCAGGAATTCTGTCACCGTCAGCGACACGTCGCGGGTTTTCCACGTCACAGAATGGCGCAGCGGGTCCATGCGGAGCTCGCCGCGCGTCATGACCTGCGCCTGATCGACTTCACCACCTTCAGCATCGCCAGCAATCACTTCCTGACGGCGCAAAAGCGCGCGAATACGTTCGACCAGAAGACGCTGTGAGAACGGCTTCTTGACGTAATCATCCGCCCCCATACGCAGACCAAGAACTTCGTCGATCTCATCATCTTTGGAGGTCAGGAAAATAACCGGCATCGCAGATTTCTGACGGACCCGCTGAAGCAGATCCATGCCATCCATCCGCGGCATCTTGATATCGAAGACCGCCATATCTGGCAGCTTCTTGTTAAAAGCATCGAGGGCGGCTTGCCCGTCATTGTACGTCTCGACTTCGAAACCCTCGGCTTCGAGTGTCATGGAGACAGACGTCAAAATATTCCTGTCGTCGTCGACCAGCGCGATTCTGGACATTTGTGATTTCCTTTTGCTGCTCTTTGGCGCCTTATGAATGGCGCATTCTGTCGTGTCTTTTTCTAGGCATACTCGTGTCTGCTTTGCGGTAATTCAACAATAATGTGCGAATCATGGGTATTCGCCACGTTAGAAGAACGTTGTTTTAGTTAGATTCGGCTAATCCGCCACAGGTTGGGCCGGATTTCGCGTAAATCACGAGCGGCTCCGACGCATGTTGGCGCTAAACCCGCCCGTCTGGTGGTTTGGTGGCGCTAACTGTGCGGATGCGTCCTGTTCAAGGCCAAAACCGACTGCCTTTAAGGGCGTTAACACCACCGATCATGTGCTTCGGGCGGCAGCCCGGACCATGCGCACTACCGGGAAAGGGAGCGACGGGGTATGACACAAGGCCGGGTGAACACCAATCACACGCTTGAAACACAAGGCATTTCGGGTCTGGGCGAGGTTTATTACAACCTCATGGAGCCTGACATCATTGCCGAAGCACTGCGCCGCAAGGAAGGCGCACTGGGGCAAGGCGGCACGTTTTTGGTCTCGACCGGTAAATTCACAGGCCGGTCCCCCAATGACAAACACGTCGTGCGCACGCCGTCCGTGGAAGACACCGTCTGGTGAGACAACAACAAGCCGATGTCGCCGGAAGGCTTTGATCGTCTTTACACCGATATGATGGCACACATGGCTGGGCGTGACTATTTTGTCCAAGACCTGTTTGGCGGAGCAGACCCGGCGCATCGATTGGACGTACGCGTTGTGACAGAACTTGCCTGGCACTCGCTGTTCATCCGCCACATGCTGCGCCGTCCCGACCGCGAAGAGCTGGACAGCTTTGTGCCAGAATTCACTGTGATCAACTCGCCGTCAGCCCGCGCCGACCCAAAGCGCCACAATTGCCGGTCGGAAACCGTCATAGCGATGAACTTTGACCGTAGGCTAATCCTGATCGGCGGCACGGAATACGCGGGCGAGAACAAGAAGTCGGTGTTCACGCTGCTGAACTACCTTCTGCCCGAAAAAGGCATCATGCCGATGCATTGTTCGGCCAATCACGCTCCCGGCAATCCAATCGACACGGCTGTCTTCTTCGGTCTGTCCGGCACTGGCAAGACAACGCTGTCCGCCGATCCAGAGCGCGTTCTCATTGGCGACGACGAACACGGCTGGTCGGATCGCGGCACGTTCAACTTTGAGGGCGGCTGTTACGCCAAGACGATCAACCTTAGCCGCGATGCCGAGCCCGAGATTTACGACACCACCACTAAATTCGGTACGGTGATCGAGAACATGGTCTATGATCCCGAAACCAAGGAACTGGATTTCCAGGACGATAGCCTGACCGCAAATATCCGCTGCGCCTATCCGCTGGAGTATATCTCGAACGCCTCAAAGACTGGGATTGGCGGACATCCTAAGAACATCATTATGCTGACTTGCGACGCCTTTGGCGTGCTGCCGCCGATTGCGCGGCTGACACCGGCGCAGGCAATGTATCACTTCTTGTCTGGTTTCACCGCAAAAGTGGCCGGGACCGAGCGGGGCGTGACTGAGCCTCAGCCGACGTTCTCGACATGCTTTGGCGCGCCGTTCATGCCGCGCCGTCCCGAAGTCTATGGCGCGTTGTTGCGCGACAAGATCGCAACGCACGGCGCGACGTGCTGGCTGGTCAACACTGGCTGGACAGGCGGCGCTTATGGCACAGGAAGCCGGATGCCGATCAAGGCGACCCGCGCGCTTTTGACGTCTGCTTTGGACGGGTCTTTGGAAGATGCCGAGTACCGCAAGGACAAGTATTTCGGATTCGAGGTGCCGACCCTTGTGAAGGCCTCCGCCGTGCCGGACATCCTGCTTGATCCGCGCCGGACGTGGGACGATGGCGAGGCTTATGACCGTCAGGCGGCCAAGCTGGTTGCGATGTTTGCCGAGAACTTTGGTCAGTACGAAAGCCACATTGACGACGATGTGAAGGCCGTGGCAATCGGGTGATATGGTAGTCCACCGGCTTTTTAGACGGAGGACCTGCTGGAGGTATTTTTGAAAGAGTGAAGACTCGCGGGCGTCGCCTAGCCCATCAGCCCGCGACGGATCAGGTTCAGCCCAGCCACGACCAGCACCAGAAGCGTCATTTTCCGGAACTTGTCCTGATCCAGGCGATCCTGCACGACAAACCCAAGCGCCAGCCCGACAAGGGCGGGCAAAAGCAGCACTGTTGACAGCGTCACCGACGGTGCGGTCAGCACGCCGGTTCTCATATGTGCCAGAACCAGCATGATCGCGCCTGCACTATAGACCACACCCTGCACACGCATTTGTTCGCCCTTTGGGGTCTCAAGCGCTGTAAGGTACAAAACCGTCGGCGGGCCCCAGATACCTGAAATTCCGCCGAGGAACCCCGAAAAGGCCCCGACGCTAAGTTCAACGGGTCTTCGGTTTCTTGCATCAATCCGGGGTCGCCAGCCGACGAGCTGGATAATCGCAAAAGTTGTGACCGGCACGCCAAGGATCAAGAACAGCACCGACGCGGGCAAAACCGTCACAAGTTGTGCGCTTGCCGCGATGAACCCAAGCAGCATCAACAAAAACCGCCAATGGATGCGTGCCGAAGCGAGCGCGGCCACCGGGCCGTTTCGCAGAGACTGCCAAAGGTTGGCCACCACCGCAGGCACGATAAGTCCGGCCAAAGCGACGTCCGGCGGAAGAAACGATGCCAGCCCCGAGATCATAATCATCGGCAAAGCGAACCCAACCGTGCCTTTTACGAAGCCCGCAAACAGCGCCAACGCAACGGACGCAATCATAAGCGTCGGACCAAGGCTTTGGATCAGATCGAGGTTCATAAGGTGCCGTCTAGTCCGCGCCCTGCTCGATGGAAAGGACCGCGGCCACGCCGGTCTCGGTTAACGCGTAAATGCCGCGCTCTACCACATCGAACCAGCCGTAGTGGTTGTCCCGCATCATCCGCGTTGCTTCCCGCACCCCCGTCGCACCTGCCACCACCGCCCCCTTGGATGCGCCTGCCTGGGCCAGATACGCCGCGCAAGCCTGAACATCCTGGCGATACGCCGTCACCAGCCCAGCGTTCCGCGCAGCGCCCCCGATATTCGGATCCCCGATGCGCCGCGAAAACTCGCGCAAAAGCCGCGCTTTCTTCCCCTTGATCTTTCGGGGCTGAAACGACGCCGGGTCACATTGTACTTCGACCAACCCGTCCTTCAGGCGAACCGTTATCAGGCCAAGCCCAAGACGGCGGCACAGCTTTTTCATGTTCTTCAAGGCGCCCTGAAACGGCTTGCCCGGTTTACGGGGCACGGCGATGTACACCAGATCAGTGATCATTTGCCGGTCAATCGCCTGATGCACCAGCGTCAGAGAAAACCCGACCTTGAGTTCAACAATCAACGGCGGATCTCCCGCACGGTAAGCCACAACATCGGCCGCCCCGATTTCGGCTTTGACCTCCCAGCCCTGACCTTCGAGAAACGCCTTGATCGGCGGATAAAGCTCGGTTTCGCGCAAAAGATCTGTCCCTGTTCCGCTTTGCGCCGAGACTGCCCCAAATCCCCGCAGCGCTTCAAGCGCTACAAGGAATTTCGAAGTTTTCGCCACGCATGGCACGAGGGCGCGTCAGCACATTTAGCCCAGGTCAGATTTTCAGGCCAGCGCGTTCATTGACACTGGCCTCCCTTTTCCGATGCCCCTTTCACACAACCTTCCGACAGATGCGTCAAAACCAAGCACATGCACCCCCGTGACATCCCCCTGCCCCCTGTTATAACGCGCCCAAATCACCTAAGCCCAAACGGAATATCATCCCATGACGATCCAAGTTTTTGGCCACAAATCCCCCGACACAGACTCCACCGGCTCGCCGATCATCTGGGCCTGGTACCTTTCGGAATGCCGCGACACGCCCGCCAAGGCCCGCCTTCTGGGCGAGCCGAACACCGAAGCACTCTTCGTGCTGCGTCGCTGGCAATTGGACCGACCCGAACTGCTGGAAGACGTCACGGCGAACGACGAGGTTGTCATCGTTGACACAAACAACGTCGCCGAACTGCCAGCGTCAATCAACGACGCCCGCGTGATCGAGGTTATCGACCACCACATGCTGCAGGGCGGGCTAAAAACGAGGGGGCCGATCAATATCACAGTGCGCCCAGTCGCCTGCACCGCCACGATCATGTACGATCTGATGGGCGCGGACGCCAACAAAATGCCACCCCATATCAAGGGTGCGATGCTGTCTTGCATCTTGTCCGACACGCTGGAATTTCGATCCCCGACGACAACGGACGTTGACCGCAGGCTGGCAGAAAAACTGGCCGCCGATCTTGGCATCGACATGCGCGACTATGCCGCCGAGATGTTCGCCGCGAAGTCCGACGTGTCGTCTTATTCCGACAGCGCGTTGTTGAGGATGGACAGTAAACCCTACGAGATTGATGGGGTGAAATTTCGCGTGTCGGTTCTGGAAACCACATCCCCTGGCACCGTTCTGGCACGCAAGGACGGGTTGATGGAAGACCTTGTCGCGGTCGCCGAAGAAGACGGCGTTGATCACGTTTTGTTCTTCCTCATAGACATCCTCGGTCAAGAGGCCCTGATGTTTATTCAAAATGATACTGTGCGGTCGATTGCCGAGAAAAGCTTCGGCGTCTCGGCGCCCGGCAACATGGTTGCCCTGCCCGGCATCATCAGCCGCAAAAAGCAGATCATCCCTGCCCTGAAAGTCTGAGCGAAAATGAGTATCCCTATCGTCGCCAATCTTGCCGAGATCTCGGACAATTATGACGCGGTCTTTTGTGACCTTTGGGGGTGCCTCCACAACGGCGTCGAACCCTTCCCCGAGGCCGTCAAAGCGTTGCGCGCATACCGCAAACGCGGCGGCAAGGTCGTCCTTCTGACCAATGCGCCGCGCCCTCGCGCTTCGGTCGAAAAGCAGCTGGAACTGATCGGCGTGGCCCGCGATTGCTGGGACGTAATCGCAACCAGCGGCGATAGCGCGCGCTCTGCGATGTTCCGCGGTGCTGTGGGCGAGAAGGTCTGGTTCATGGGCCAGGACTACGATCTCACCTTTTTCGAGCCGATCCACCTTGTCGATGACCCGATCCAGATCACCCGCGTTCCCTTGGAAGAGGCCACCGGCATCGCCTGTCTCGGCCCCTTTGACTCGAATGCCGACCCGGCAGTGAACCGGCCCGAATTTCTCTATGCCAAGCAGAAGGGTTTGAAGCTGCTGTGTGCCAACCCCGACATTGTTGTGGATCGTGGCGACAGCCGCGAATGGTGTGCGGGCGCACTGGCCAAGTTGTACACGGAAATGGGCGGCGAGAGCCTCTATTTCGGCAAACCCCATCCGCCGGTCTATGACCTTGCGCGCCGCCGTCTGACGGGACTTGGCGCCGAAATCCCTGACAGCCGCATCCTTGCGATCGGCGACGGGATCATCACCGATATCAAGGGGGCGCTTGGTGAAGGCATCGACAGTTTGTTCATCACGGGCGGGCTTGCCTTGGTCGAGACCTTGACCGTTGATCAGCCAGACCAGAAGGCGATGGATGATTTTGCCGCCAGTCAGCAGATCACGCCGACCTATGCAGTTGGATTTTTACGATAAAACTTTGCTCCCGAATGGCGATTTATGCTATTTCCTGAGGAAACCCGCGGGATTTACGATGTTGGCGAAAACGGCGGTTTGTCGGTGCGAACGTTGCGTTAGGTTTCGCGCAAGACTTCGGCAAAGGCTCCGCCGAAGCGTTCTGCAAGACGTTCGCCAAGAAGACGCTCGATATTATCGGCACGGTCCGCACCAAGCGCCGCAACCTTCGCAAGAAGAGACGCAGAACACGCCATCGGTTTGCCGGTTCCGTCTTCACCGCGCGCCAGATCCGCTTGTACAGCCAAAAGCCGGTCATAGGTTTCACCCGCCACACGACCCGCGAGTTTGCGACGCATCGGATGCGAAGGCGTCTCAGCCTCTCCGGTGATTATCTGAAGAAAATCAGCGCCGTAGCGCTCAAGTTTCTTTGCTCCAATCCCGGTGATCCCGGCCATCTCATCCATTGTACCGGGACGTGTCTCGGCCATTTCGATCAGCGTACGATCAGTGAAAATAACATAAGCCGGCACCCGCGCCGCTTCGGCCAAACCCCGACGCTTGGCCTTCAACGCCGACAACAATGGCGCATCTTCGTCGTTCACCAAAGTCTTCGCGGCAGGACGTCGCGACGGTTTCATCGTGTCTTTTCTCAGGGTTATCGACGCCTCGCCGCGCAAGATCGGGCGCGCGGCGTCGGTCATACGCAAGCCGCCGTGGCGCTCCGGATCAGGGCGCACAAGATCCTGCCCCATCATTTGCCGGAAAACGACCGCCCATGTGCGACGATCAACGTCTTTGCCAACGCCAAAAGTCGGCAAATCCTCATGCCCACGCTGGCGAACTTTATCTGTCACATTTCCAACAAGAATATCGGTCAGATGCCCCGCGCCAAACATCTCGCCAGTGCGCAAAATAGCCGACAATGCCTTACGGACCGCCTCGGTTCCATCGAAGGTTTCAGGCGGCGAATCACACAGATCACAGGTCCCGCAGGGCTCAGGCGTTTCACCGAAATAGCTGAGCAAATTCAGACGCCTGCACTGATGCGCTTCAGCCAGTCCCAAAAGCGCATTCAACCGCCCGTGATCCGCCATGCGTCGTTCCGGCGGGGCCAATCCTTCGTCAATCTGCATACGACGGAAACGGATATCATCCGCCCCGAAAAGCGTCAGGGTTTCAGCCGGAGCGCCATCCCGCCCAGCACGGCCAATCTCTTGATAATAGGACTCAATTGACTTTGGTAGGTCGGCATGTGCGACCCAGCGGATGTCAGGTTTGTCGATACCCATCCCAAAAGCAATCGTCGCCACAACCACCAGATCGTCGTCGGTTTGAAAGCGTCGCTCGACCTCGCGACGGTGATCCGGCTCCATGCCGCCGTGATAGGCTAACGCCGAGTGACCTGCCTCACACATCGCCTTGGCAAGCGTTTCGGTCTTGGCGCGCGTACCACAATAGACGATGCCGGACTGGCCTTTACGCGCGGCCGCAAAATTCAGAATTTGATCGCGCGGTTTATCCTTGGCCGCAAAGCCAAGATGGATGTTCGGGCGATCAAACCCGCCGAGGAAAACAATCGGTTTGCTGTCGCCAAAAAGCCGTTCCGAGATCTCGTCGCGTGTTTCGGCGTCTGCCGTTGCCGTAAAGGCCGCAAGCGGCACATCCAGCGCGCCACGCAGCGCCCCGATACGCAGATAATCCGGGCGGAAATCGTGGCCCCATTGGCTGACGCAATGCGCCTCGTCCACCGCCAGAAGCGTCACGCCTGCCTGGGACAGCATCCGATCCGTGCCACCTGAAGCAAGCCGTTCCGGCGCCATGTAGAGAAGCTTGAGGTCGCCCTTATGGAGCGCGTCGAAAACCTCGGCGTTTTCGTCTTCGGTATTGGCAGAGGTTAGCGCACCTGCCGAAACACCAGCTTCTTTCAGCGCGCGTACCTGATCGCGCATCAAAGCAATCAACGGCGAAATGACCACGGTTAAGCCCGGGCGCATCAATGCAGGCAGTTGAAAACACAGAGACTTACCGCCACCGGTGGGTAGAATGGCAAGCACATCCGTGCCTGCGGCCACGGCCGAAACGATATCCGCCTGCATCGGGCGAAACCCGTCAAAGCCGAAAACTTCGCTTAGGATGGAATGGGCGGTGGGATTGGACCCGTCCATTGATATGCCTTGATTTTTAGCTGCTCTTATTGGCTACACCTTCGCATGTGAACGATAGGTGAACAAGGCCCGGTCTGACTCGCCGAGGCGGTCTTTTCAGATGAACGCGCCGGCGTTGTTGATCAGGATAATCCGGATCGCATAGACGCCGATCAAAGCTACCAGAGGGGCCAGATCAAGCCCGCCGGTGTTTGGCAAAAAGCGGCGGATACGGCCGTAAACAGGATCAAGAAGACGGTTCAGACCATCCCAAAGCTGGCGCACAAAGGGTTGGTTCAGGTTCAGGACCTGAAAGCTGATCAGCCAGCTCATAACGATGTGCGCGATCATGATGAACCACGCGACATCAAGGATCAGAAGCAGGATTTGAAGGATCGATTGCATGTCTCGGCTTTCCGTCTTTTGGGTGACCTTCACCTAAGCGCAGAGCTGCCGCCTGACAAGGCCCCGACGAACGCGACGTTGCCCTTGACCCTTACCGCCAGAGGCGCGACCACGACGATGGGAGGCGCGAAGCATGTATCCGTATATCCGAGCCATCTACATGATGCTGAAGGGCCGTTCGATGCATGGCTTGGACGTCTATGGCACTCATGTATCCTATCACCGGGCCTGGCCCTGGGACACCGACGCCTTTGGCGAACTGAACAATGGTCGCATACTCACTTTGTTCGAGCTTGCCCGCTGGCAGTCCGGTGTGCGGATGGGAATGATGCGCAAGGTCATCAAAGGCAGGATCATGTTTCCCATCGCCGGTGTTTCGGTGCGCTACCGCAAGCGTGTGCCGACGTGGCAGCGCTACCGGGTTCAAACGCGATTTCTTGGGTTTGATGAACGGTTCGTCTATGCAGACCAATCCATGTGGCAGGGGGAAACCTGCATGAACCAAATGCTCTTGCGGTTCGCGGTGAAAAACCGAAAAGGCTCGATCAAACCGGTGGAGTTTCTTGAGAGTCTCGGTTTTGGAACCGACAAAAAGACCCTTCCGGACTGGGCGCAAAACTGGGTCGACGCGGATGCGACACGCCCCTGGCCTCCGACGAGCGGGCCTGTGTACGACAACTGAGTATTGCCTAATCCTTGTGTGCCTTGTCTAAGTGGCGCGCAATGACCGGGGACCGCATGTGACTGAGCCAAGCCTGAAAAAACGCATTTGGGGCTGGTTCTTCTTCGATTGGGCCAGCCAACCCTATCACACTGTTTTACTGACATTTATCTTCGGACCGTTCTTTGCATCGGTGGCCGCAGAATCCTACATTGCCAGCGGGTTAAGCGAGCAGGCCGCCGATGCGCGCGCGCAGTCGATCTGGTCGCTTAGTCTGACACTGATCGGGCTAACCGTCGGCTTTGGCGGACCGGTGATGGGGGCTTTGGCTGACACCGCAGGACGCCGCATGCCTTGGATCATCGCGTTCTCGGCAATGTTTGTCGTCGGAGCGGGCGGGTTATGGTGGACGGAGCCGGACGGGTCGAACCTGATCTGGGCGCTGGTGTTCTTTGCCATCGGGTTTATCGGGGCGGAATACGCTTTGATCTTCACCAACGCGCAACTGCCAACGCTGGGATCACCTCAGGAAATCGGCAAGATTTCCGGCTCGGGGTTCGCCTTCGGTTATCTGGGCGGGTTAATTTCACTGGCCATCCTCTTGCTCTTTTTCGTCGAACAAGCCGACGGACGCACAATTGCAGGGCTCGCGCCAGCCTTTGGTCTGGACCCGGAGGCACGCGAAGGCACGCGGTTTGCGGGGCCTTTTGCAGCGCTTTGGTTTTTGGTGTTCATGATCCCCTATTTCTTGTGGGTGCGCGAAGTGCGCGGAGAGCACCGCCCGCATTCAATGAGAGCGGCGCTGGCAAGCCTCATTGGGTCTGTCAGGGGGCTGGCAAAGCGGCCGTCACTGGCGTCCTATTTGGGCTCGTCGATGCTGTACCGCGACGCATTGAACGGGCTATACGGGTTCGGCGGCACCTATGCTTTGCTGGTGTTGGACTGGGAGGTCACGCAGGTCGGCGTTTTCGGGATTGTCAGCGTTTTAGCGGCGGCAGCGTTTTCGTGGCTGGGCGGCGGCTTGGATAAACGGTTCGGGCCGAAACCAGTGATCATCACGACGATTCTTGGATTGATGCTTGTCTGTTTGACGATCGTGAACATGAGCCGCGAAAGCTTCTATGGCGTGGAACTCGCCGCGAATTCATCCCTGCCCGATATGGTTTTCCTCGGTTGCGGCATCATGATCGGCGGCTTGGGCGGCGTTTTGCAGGCGGCAAGCCGCTCGATGATGGTGCGCCATGCAGATGCCGAAGCACCTACCGAAAGCTTTGGTCTGTATGGCCTTTCCGGACGTGCGACGTCCTTTCTTGCCCCGGCGTTGATCGGCACGGTCACGGCATTGACGGAAAGTGCCCGGCTTGGCGTTGCCCCTTTGATCTTTTTGTTCCTTCTTGGTCTGATATTGCTACCATGGGTGAAACCCGACGGAGATCGAGCAAACACATGGGACTGAGGATCACAGCTGTCCTGACGGCCATCGCATTGTCCATTTCACCGGTTGCCGCCGAGCCGTTGGCCAAAGAGTTGTTTGGCGCGGCATCAAAAGCGTCCAGCCACACATCAGCGCCGTTCGGAGGCTACGCCAAGGGGTGCTTAGCAGGAGGACAGCAGTTGGCGGAAAGCGGGCCCACATGGCAAGCGATGCGCCTTAGTCGGAACCGCAACTGGGGCCATCCAAGGGCGATAGGTTTCATTGATCGCCTGTCCCGCGCGGCGGCCGCGCAACCAGGATGGAACGGGCTTTACATCGGAGACATTTCGCAACCGCGTGGAGGCCCAATGTTGACAGGTCATCGCAGCCATCAGCTTGGGTTAGATATTGATGTCTGGATGTTGCCCGCGCGCGATTTGACCCTTAATCGGACCGAACGCGAGAACCTCTCGTCGATTTCAACCCGCCGGGCCAATGGCGCCTTTGTGAATGAAAACTGGACGCCCGCACACCATAGGATTCTTAAGGCTGCGGCCAGCGACCCGGACGTGGCACGGATTTTCGTCTTCCCCGGGGCAAAAGTGCAGATGTGCAAGGACGCACGCGGCGATCGTTCGTGGCTGCGAAAAATTCGACCATGGTGGGGGCATCACTACCATTTCCATGTTCGCCTGAAATGCCCAAGCAATGCTGGTGCTTGCGTGAACCAGGCCCCGCCGCCGGCTGGCGACGGCTGTGATCAGGCGCAAGAATGGGTGGACAACATCCTGAACCCGCCGCCGCCCGACCCAAATGCCAAGCCAGCACCTCCTCGCAAAGAGTTGCGGATGGCCGATCTGCCACAGCAATGCGCTCAAGTCTTGTCGCGCTGAGTCTCGCGGCAGCGCCGACTGCTAAGGATCCCGGTCTTCAGCAAACATCCATGGTCGTCTGGAAATGGCCCGGGCCCTATTTCGAAGCGTGGTCGGCGATAGAGGTCATCGAGGCTGGCGCCTCGTTCATCGCCATCGGAGATTACGGGCAAAGCTACTGCGGTCATTTTGAAAGGGAAGGAGACCGGATCATGGGGGTGTCACGCAAGCCGCTGGGTGCGCTGACCGACACATACGGCGCGGCGTTCTGACGCAAAAGTGGCGAAAATATTAGCGACAGCGAAGGTCTGACCACCCTCCCGGACGGACGTTTTGCCGTAGCCTTTGATCTCTCATCGAAGATTCTGGTCTACGGCGATGACAGCAATCCCAAACGCATTGATCTGCCTCCCAATGTGAATGCACTCACCGGAAATAGAGGTGTTGAGGCGCTGGCGCTGGATCTTGAGGGACGTCTTATTGCCATCCCAGAGCCTGTGCCAAAACAGGCGCCCGGAGTTCCTGTTTAGCGCCAAACAGAAAACGGCTGCGATATAATCGGCCACGTCAAAAGGTCGCTGGGCTTTTGGCCTGTCGGAGCAGATATCGGCCCCGATGGAAGGCTATACGGTCTTGAGCGTGCGTTTCATCTTATCGGATTTCAAAGCCGAGTTCGCGCCTTTCTTCCTGACGGTTTTGACTCCGAGGGTGACGTGATTTGGACAACGCCTTTGCGTGCCTTTGACAATCTCGAAGGTTTGTCAGTTTGGGAGGACGGCGACGGACGACTTCGTTTTACGATGATACCAGATGACAACAATCTGGACATTCAGCAAACGCAAATCGTCGAGTTCCGCTTGACGCACTGATCCCCGACGGCTACTTGGGCCCGTCCCCTACCGGGCCAAGTCTCCGACTACCTTGTCAAAACGGAAATCAGATATGACACGTATTCTTCCTGGCATTCTTGCCATGGCAGTGATTGTCGTGGCCTCGAATATCCTTGTGCAATTCCTGTTTGGTCAGTGGCTGACCTGGGGCGCATTCACCTATCCGCTAGCATTTCTCGTCACCGATGTGATGAACCGCGTTTATGGCGCGCGTGATGCGCGCAGGGTTGTTTTCGCGGGCTTTTTGGTCGGCGTGTCTTGCTCGATGATCGGCACTCAGATTGTTGGCGAGTTCGGACCGCTTGTGAGCTGGCGCATTGCTTTTGGATCGGGACTTGCTTTCCTTACGGCGCAAATGCTGGACGTTGCGATCTTTGATCGCCTGCGCGGTGGGAACTGGTGGCGCGCGCCTTTGGTGTCGACACTGTTTGGATCAGCCTTGGATACCGCCCTGTTTTTCACCATCGCCTTTTCCGCAATGCTCGCCTTTATCGAGCCCGGAAACGATGTAAGTTGGGCCGGAGAGGTGCTGCCACTTCTGGGGGTTGGTCCCGCTGTGCCACTATGGGTCTCGCTCGCTGTGGCGGATTGGGGTGTAAAGCTTGCCTTAGCATTGATCGCTTTGCTGCCATTTCGCGCAATTGTGAGGCGTCTTGGTGCAAACCTTGCGTGAAAATCGTTGACAGACACAATATCTATGCCAACCTCTAAAGATTAGAAACAAACGAAAGGAGGTGGTCCAGTGTCTAGAGCGATATTGGAGAGACGTGTCGGAACAGTCGGGGGGGTCGTCGCCTGAAGGCTAACCTGAAGGCAGAACACCTTTGATTGGGCCGTCGGCATGCCGACCCCTAACTGGCCCATCTCCAAAACACTCGGAAGGGTCGCCTAACGGCGGCCCTTCTTCTATGTAGGTCATATGCAGATCACACCCGACATCACGATCGCCGACTGGGAGATTTCTGAAAGCTTTATGCGCGCCTCGGGGCCGGGCGGGCAGAATGTGAATAAAGTGTCCTCTGCCGTAGAACTTCGGTTTGAGGCCGAGCGGTCCCCCCATTTGCCAGCAGCAGTAAAGCGGCGCTTGCAGAGGCTGGCCGGGCGGCGATGGACGAAAGAAGGCGCCGTTGTGATTCAGGTCAGCGAGGAACGCAGTCAGGCCCGCAACCGAGAGATCGCGCGCACGCGGCTGGCGGATTTGATCCGGCGTGCGGCCGAAAAGCCAAAGAACCGGATCAAGACGCGGGTTTCTCTAGGGCAAAAGCGAAAGCGGGTGGAAGCAAAGAAACAGCGCGGGAACCTCAAAGCATTGCGCGGACCTGTCGAAGATTAGGAACTTTGCCCCTCGCCGCTTTCGCGTCACACCTTAAGTTTTTTTAACCCAAAGAAACCGCGTTATCCTTAACGCTTCCGGCTGGAATGCCGAATATTGACGTTCATGAAACTATTCCAGGAGGCGCGCGGGACAGGCAGGGCAGCACCCCTGCGTTTTTGCGGCTTATCTTAGGTAGGAGTCCAGCTCCGGCGGCGGGTCGGCGAATAGCCTTTTGGTATCGCAAGGCGGGGCGACCTTGCCATCGACGACCAAGATTGTCCGCTCTGCCCCACGAGCATCTTCGGGATCGTGTGTGACCATCAAAAGCGTCGCTTCTGGTAAAAGCTCTTTTACAAGCGCAAGCATTTCGCGACGCTGCGCGGGCCCAAGGGCTGAAAAGGGCTCGTCCATCAAGATGACCGGGCGATCCGTAAGGAGCAGTCGTGCAAGGGCAATACGGCTTTGCTGGCCACCGGAAAGTTCGGCAGGTTTACGCCTTTCAAGCCCCGTAAGACCAACCCTTCCAAGCGCCACCAACGCGCGGTCCAACGTTTGCGCATCGGGCCTTGGCACCGGAGCGCCACCCAGAGCTACGTTCATCAGGCTGTCGAGGTGGGGAAACAGGTTATTATCTTGGAACAACATCGCGACGGGGCGCGCGCCGGGCGGTAGGTTCGTCAGATCGCTGTCCATCCAACTTACGCTGCCGCGGTCCGGCAAGCTGAAGCCTGCGATAAGCGACAGCAAAGTGGATTTCCCCCCGCCGGAGGGGCCGATCACCGCTGTCACGCCGGGCTCTGCGATGGTCAAATTTGCAGAAAGCGAGAAGTCTCCCTGCTTAAGGAAGATGTTTTTCAGACTAAGCACCACGCCGCCCTCCGTAGTCACACGCCCAAAACAAGAGCAGGCTTAGCATCAACAAAAGCAATGATGCGCCCGCGGCTTCGTCCATGCGATATGCTCCCATTAAGCGATAAAGTTGCAACGGCAGCGTGGCAGTTTCCGGATCGGCGAACAGGGCGACCACTCCGAGGTCTCCCATCGACAGGGCGGCCGCCAAACCGGCCGAGAACCCAAGCGGTCGGCGGATGCGTGGAAGCACCAGCAAACGCATCCGGGCCCAGCCGACCAGCCCAAGACTATCCGCGAGGGGGCCATGGGCCGCTTCGACGTCTCGGACCGCGGGGATCAGAACGCGAAGGGCAAAGGGCATTGTAACCAATGCGTTGATCAGCGCTGTAACGGGCAGCGCTAATCGCGAGGGCTCAATGACCGGAAAGACAATGACGAACAGTCCTGTTCCCAAGACCAATGGCGACGCCGCGATGGCAAGCAATCCAGCACTTTCGATCCAGCGCGCGCCACGCCTGAGACGTGCCGCTGCGATCGCCATTGCGATGGCCCCCGTAAGAACAAGTGCTGTCGAAATGACCGCAACAACGAGGGATCGGCCTGCCGACGTCCAAACGACCGCTGGCAAATCAGTGATCGTCCAAATACCTCGCAAAAAGACCGCTGCCATTGGTGCAATCACAAAGAGCGCCGCGCCCGCGATCAGCATGCCGTCCACCGCGCGACGCGGCAGATCGGAAGCGTCCCAGCGTCTTGGGAGGCGATCAAGCCCTTTGCCGAACTCCGGTGTTGTTGCCCACTGCAAGGCGAACAGGGCTGTTGCGCCTGTGATAACAAGCTGCACGGCCGAGAGCATAGCCGCGCGCGCAAGGTCGAAGTCAAAGCGCAGAGCTTGAAAAATTGCGAGTTCGACGGTGGTTGCGCGCGGGCCTCCGCCAAGGGTCAAAGCGACGGCAAAGCTTGTTGTGCAGATGACGAAAATCACCAATGCAGCAGGTGGCACTGCGCGCAGAAGCATTGGAGCTTCCAAGTGCCGTAGGATCGCAGAGGGACCCATATTGAGCGATGCCGCGAGCCGAAAGCGTTCTGCGGGAATCGTTTGCCAGCCTTGCAAAAGTAACCGCGTGGCCAGTGGCAGGTTCAAAAAGACATGGGCAAGTATCACGCCATGCAGCCCGAAAATACTGATTGGTGCGACGCCAACCTGCGCCAGCCCTGCGTTAATGAGGCCGCCGCGACCAAAAATCGCAAGAAGGCCAAACACCGCAACGATCACGGGAAGAAGAAAAGGCGCGCCCAATAGGGTAATCAACGCTTCCCGGCCCCAAAAGCGGCGGCGTGCCAGAGCGCGGGTAACCGGAATGGCCAGCGTAACACTGATCAGCGCCGAAAGAAGCGCTTGCCAAAGTGTGAAACGCACGGCTGCCCAATCGGCTGCGGAAAGTCCGCGACCGCCTTCTGCTGACAAGACGACAGCAACTGCGGTTATACCGATGAAAGCAGGGATCGCGGTGGCGACCGCGATCCCTGCCCAACCGGCAAAGCCTAGCGGCTGAGCGCGGTCAGCCATTCATCCAGCGCGACATCGCGCACCCCGGCTGCAGCTTCAGGCGACAAAAGTAACGCCTGATCAGGCTGCACCAATGCTTCGAACCCTTCCGGCAATCCGCCTTTCGGTGTCACCGCCGGATACATCCAGTTTGTCGTCGGAATGACGGATTGGAACGCGTCGGTCAGCATGAAGTCTAGGAACGCTTTGGACAGGTCTGGCTGATCGCTGGAAGCCAGTTGCCCCGCGACTTCGACCTGTAGGTAATGGCCCTCGCTGAAGTTTGCTGCAGCTTTGCTGTCATCGTCTTCTGCGATGAGGTGATAGGCGGGTGATGTGGTGTAGCTGAGCACCATGTCCGCTTCGCCTTCAAGGAAGAGACCGTAAGCCTCGGACCAACCGGGTGTGACTGTCACGACGTTATCGGCAAGCGCGTCCCAGATGGCGGGAGCTTCGTTGCCGTAGGCAGCTTTGACCCACATCAAAAGTCCAAGGCCCGGCGTTGACGAGCGCGGGTCCTGGATCACAATTGACGTATCGCTTGCGCCCAGTGCCCGGAAGTCAGTGGGAACATTTTCCATGGCCGCATTGTGCACAAAGGCAAAGTAGCCCCAATCGTATGGCAGGAATGTCGCATCCAGCCATTCCACCGGCATATCAAGATCAGGAGTCACAAGGCCATGCGGAGCAAAAAGCCCGGTTTCACTGGCCGCCGCGATCAGGTTTGTATCGAGACCAAGCACCACATCGGCATCACTTCGGGTCCCTTCAAGGCGGACCCGACCAAGGAGGGCCGCGCCGTCGCCTGCGGCAACGAATTGCAGATCGCAAGCGCAAGTTGCTTCGAACGCCGCTTCAATTGCGGGGCCCGGGCCCCAGTCTGCGACAAAACTGTCGTAGGTATAAACGGTCAGGACAGGCGAGTCTTGGGCCGAAGCCGGAGTGACTGCCAAAAGCCCTGCCGCAAGGATTGGATAACGCATCTCAATCTCCTCTCAACTGGGCGAAGGAACGGGTTGAGAGCATCTCGACCTTCCCTCCGCCGGCATTAACCGGTTCAGGTTCAACGGGTCCGCTCTTCAGCATCTCAGCCCAATTGGGCCCCCCGAGGTACCTCATGAGGTAGGGCGGAATGCACAGCTGTGCAAGGTCAATTGAGGCACGGCCCTCAGACCTGAGGTATTTCCGAAAGAGTGAATGTGCGCAGGGTACGGCATATAAGTTTTGGGATGTCCGGCTTGGGAAAGAAAGAGTTTTGATCACAGCGGCGGACGGCCGCGATGCGCCCTTGGTGTGAGAGACTGTTCGGGCAGCTTACGCGGATTGGGCCGAGAGGTTGTCTGGCTTGCCGGATGTGAGCCGGGGTGTTGGGGCGGATATTGCTGCTGAGCGTGTTTTGGTGACGGTTGATCGCGACGCGCCTATCGGGTGCCTCCTTGGTGGGATGATCGACCGTATGTGGCATGGGGCAAATATTGCAGTCTCGCCCAGCCCCGCTGGGACGGGCGTAGGCAGTGCCTTGATGCGGTTCGCCGTTGCCCGAGCTTTGCGGGATGGCGTGGACGAGATGGCCTTGGCAAGGCATCGTGACATGCCCCGCAAACTGGCCCTATATCAACGGCTTGGCTGGCAGGTTTGGGGCGAGGACGGCAACCGGATCATGATGCACCGCGACACTGCAGCGTAGAGAACGCATCGCCCGCGCTTCCATCCGTTCGCGGTTCCGATTAGACCGTCTTCCAAAGGAGACAACGCGATGAGCCTGAACACCTATGGACATGTTTTCCGGGTTACGACCTGGGGCGAAAGCCACGGGCCGGCGCTTGGCGCGACGGTGGACGGATGTCCGCCGGGCGTGGCTTTGAGCGAGGCCGATATTCAGGTGTGGCTAGATCGCCGCAAGCCCGGTCAGAACAAATACACCACTCAGAGGCGCGAGGCCGATGAGGTTGAGATCCTTTCTGGCGTGTTTGAAGGCGTGACGACCGGCACGCCCATTCAGCTGATGATCAAGAACACCGATCATCGCTCTAAGGACTATGGCGATATCGCCGAAAAATTCCGGCCCGGACATGCGGATATCTCCTATTGGCAGAAGTACGGCATCCGCGATTATCGCGGTGGTGGACGGTCTTCTGCACGTGAAACAGCCGCAAGAGTTGCCGCAGGCGGTGTGGCGCGGGCGGCGCTTGCCAAGCTTGCGCCGGAGGTGTCGGTTACCGGATATATGGTCGCCATGGGCGAAAAAGACATTGATCGCAGCCGCTTTGATTGGGACGAGATTGGTCGCAATCCGTTCTGGGTGCCGGACGCAGACGCGGCCGGGGAATGGGCTAGGTATCTGGACGGCCTGCGTAAAAGTGGGTCATCGGTTGGCGCAATGATTGAAGTTTGTGTGCGGGGCTGCCCGCCGGGGCTTGGGGCCCCTGTCTATGCCAAACTTGATACCGATATGGCGGCCGCGATGATGTCGATCAACGCGGTGAAGGGTGTTGAAATTGGCGAAGGCATGGCCGCCGCGCGTTTGACGGGCGAAGCCAATGCCGACGAGATCACAATGGGGCCGGACGGGCCCGTGTTTTCGTCGAACCACGCCGGTGGCATTCTGGGCGGTATTTCGACCGGTCAGGACGTTGTTGTCCGGTTTGCGGTGAAACCGACGTCGTCCATTTTGACGCCTAGGAAGACAATCACCAAGTCCGGGCAAGAGACCGAGATTATCACCAAGGGTCGACATGATCCCTGTGTTGGTATTCGCGCGGTGCCTGTGGCTGAAGCGATGGCCGCAGCGGTGGTTCTGGATCACCTATTGCTGGACCGGGCGCAGACGGGCGGCGTACGCGGGCCTATTGGCTGATGGCTGACAACTTTCTGGTCGTAATCCCGGCTGATCCGAAGGCGGCGTTGCCGGATACGTCTCCTGCCCTTCGCGAAGCATTGGCCGCGCTTACCGGGACCCGCGAGGCGCGCGTCAAGGACTACGGCAAACTACAGTTCATTGATTGTGGCGAGAATTTCGAGAGCATTGCCTGTCCTATCTGTGAGGCGGCCGTCTCAACAGATCAATGGCGCGCCTGGATGGACACGGACTGGCACGGTGAGGACGGCTTTCACCTTCACCGCCATACTACAGCCTGCTGTGGGGCCGACATTTCGCTGAACGAGCTGGACTATCGTTGGCCTCAAGGGTTCGCACGCTGGTTTGTCAGCGCACGAAATGATGGGCGGGGGCCATTGACGTCAAGCGAGGTTGCGCGACTTGAGGTGGTAGTGGGGTTGCCCCTGAAAGCCATCGCCCAGATGTATTAGGCCGTCGCAGCACCAAGGGCTGTGTCGATAAGCGCCTTGATCTCGGCTTTGCGGGTACCCGCGACGATCCGGCCAAGTTCCTTGTTACCACGCAAGACGACGAGCGTTGATCGACGGGGAATATTAAGTGACTTGGCCAGGTTCGAGTTCTAGTGAACGTCCCAATCGACGGAAACAAAGCTGACATTCGCCGTATAGTCCGGGTTTTCGGCCTTAAGGGCGCTGATGGTGCGTTCCTGGCTCCGGCAAGTGGTGCACCAATCGGTGTAGAAATCGACAAAGACAGTTCTGCCGGCGGCAAGTTCTTTTTGAACCAGACCGGGGGTGTAGGCCTCGCCGGGACTGGCAAGAACAGGCCCCGCAAGGGCTGTTGCGGCAGCTGAAATAAGGAATGTACGGCGATACATAAGGTGTCTCCTGTCAGATCGAAACGGAAAGTTCTGTGAGCCACCTGGGCAGGTTGTCCAATGCCCAAATCTCGATCACGTGGTGAAATTTAAGAGATATGGCTATGCCAACGGCAACAAAGACCGCGCCCATCACAGGGCGTGCTGCGACGGCGAAACGGCGCATCGTGGCTAGGCGTTTACGGATCACAGATTGTGCGCCGTAGCCCAGAGCAAGGATGACCGTCGATACGCCAAGCGAAAAAGTGACCATGATCGCCCCTGCCCGCAAAAGGCTTTCGCCCTGGCTGGCAAGTGAGATTGCTCCGCTAAGTGTGGGACCGATACAGGGGCTCCATACCGCACCAAGAAGGACGCCGGCGGTGAATTGACCCGCAGGCCATCTCGATCGATGTGATCCATGCCGCTATCTGCCTGCGTTGAAATGCCTGCGGTTGCAGTGGCAAATCTTGCCGACAATTGCCGCACCAGAAGGGCAAGGCCAAAGCCGATCATCAAGATGGCCGCGACGTTGGATACGGCTTCTTCGGTAATGCAAAAGGTGCGACCCAAGACGGCGACGAACAGACCAAGGGTCACGAACGACAGGCTCATGCGAACCGCCAGTACCAACGGGCTGGAGCGCCCTGCTTGCAGCGACGTCACCAGAACGATGGGCAGGATCGGCAGAACGCGGGGGTTAATCAGCGTGAGCAGGCCCGCGAGATATCCAAGGAGCAGATCCATGGCATTCTACCTGTGCGGTTCTTTCCGAATTGTCATCTAGAACTCTGTGACAGAGGACAATTTCACGTCAGGGCGCGGGTTTTTGCAATCTGTACGGCAAGGATTGAGACAGTGATAATGGCGACGCCCACAAGGTCGAGCGTACCGAGCGTCTCGCCCAAAAGAAGCGCGGCAATGGCCACACCAAAGAACGGATTGAGGAAATGAAAAGTCGCGGACCGCACGGTTCCAATGCGGTTGACCAGCCAGAACCAAACTATTGTAGCAATCACTCCGGGCACAAAGATTGTATATCCAATGGCGGCGACAAGAATCGGCGACCAGTTGAAATCCCATGTTTCGAATTGCGCCGGGACCGCCAGCGCGACGGCTCCAATCAGCATTTGATAGCCCACCACGGTCAGCATATTGCCGCCCGAGCTTGCACCACGCACCGCAAGGGTCGCGAAGGTGAGGGCCAACACAGCGACGCCGCACAGAAGGATGCCATAAGGATCAACGCCCGCATTCAGACGCGTCCCCATGATCAAGGCAACACCTGCAAAACCGCCGATCAGTCCAATGATGCCGAGGGGCCGGATCGTTTCGCCCCAGAGCAGCCAGCTTGCCAGCGCGACCCAAAGCGGCAGAGACGATGCAATGATCGCCGCAACCGAAGCCTCAATCGTTTGCATCGCGACAAAGTTCAGGCCGAGGTAAAGGGCATTCTGGCAGATGCCGAAGACGATTGTGAGCCGCCATTGCTGTGGCGTCAGGCGAAAGCTTTGGCCCAGAATGCGTGCAATTATCAGCGTGACGATGCCAGAAATGAGGAAACGCAGAGATGAAACGGCAAGCGGTGGAGCGTTGGTCACAATGATCCGCGCCGATGTGAAGGCCGATGACCACATCAACGCAAATGCCAGCCCCATAAGGATTGCGCGGAGATCCATTGCCCTGCCCGTAATTGCTAAATGCCGCCTAGCAGGTCGTTTATTGTGATGCCAGTGGTGACGCCGAAAATGCTGTTATAGCATGCCGCCATGCCAATCAGAATGATCACAGTATCTGCGCCCGACTCCGCAGTCCCCACGCTTTTGAAAAAGGCGCAAGAGCTTGGCGTCTCGGGCGTCCGCACGTTCAGATAAACGCAAGCCGAGGACCGCACAACGCTTCAGATGCTGTCGGCGGGTGAAGATCCTGCCGGTTGAGACCACCATCCCCCTTGCCCCGCGAAGAAGAAGAGGCCGTTGAGAAGGCAGAAAAGGACCCAAATCGAACGATCGGCGACCGCAGGCGCGAGGAAATATGGAACGATGTCTGGACGCAGGCAAAAACCGATCAGACCTATCTGATCTTTGTGGTTCTTTCGACGATTGTTGCAGCCCTTGGGCCTGAACAGGACAACGTTGCGGTCTTTGTCGGAGCGATGGTGATCGCGCCGCTTTTAGGGCCGATCCTTGCATGAGCAGTGGGGATCGCTTTGGCGGCATTGATGTGGTGGCGCGTCAACGGATAGGCAATTGGGCCGCTCGGATCGGACGGCCTAAGCAGGACTACTTTTTGTTGCGCCTGGAGACTTGGTTTTCCAAAATCGCGCTGCCGACATTGCCCCAACCGCCAGTCTTCGAGACTTTGCATCTTATGAAGCCTGCAACGCCACTATTCCCGCCAAGTGCCAGTGCGTCTTTCAGCGGTGAGGTGTTACCTGCGCCGCCGCCCTTGAGTGCACCGGCCATGTTTTGTGCAGCGTCTTTGTTGCTGCCTTTGGCGTGACCCCCCAAAAAAAGCGGCAGGTGCGAAAGCGAGAGCACCACATTAACTCACCCTGAAAACGAAAAAGGGCCGCCCCAAGGCGACCCTTCTGAAATCGAATAGGTATTCGATCAGTCGTTTACGCTATCCTTGAGCGCCTTCGCGATGGTCATTTTGACCACTTTGTCAGCGTCCTTGTGGATTTGCTCGCCGGTGGCTGGATTGCGCACCATGCGCGCCGGGCGCTCGCGGCAATAGATTTTGCCAACGCCTGGAAGCGTTACGGCACCGCCGCCGGACACTTCGTCGGTGATGATGCCGACGATGGCATCAAGCGCCTCGCCTGCGGATTTCTTGTCGCTGCCCATCTTCTCGGCGAGCGCCGCTACAAGCTGTGTCTTCGTCATCGGTTTTGCCATGTTGAATCTCCTCGATCTGGCCCATTCTAGGGGCTCATTCCCCTTATTTAACTGGATATGGTGGTATAACACAACGAATTGTGGTCCCAACACAAGCGCTAATCACTCCAAAATCGGCGGAAAAGGCCTTATTTTAAAGGAAAGCGGTCTCATCAAAGCTGCGAAGCTTGCGTGAATGGATGCGTTCAAGCGGCATAGCGCGAATTGTCTCCATCGCCTTGATGCCAATCTGAAGGTGGCGCGACACCTGTGTACGATAAAAATCGCTCGCCATGCCAGGCAATTTCAGCTCTCCGTGGAGAGGTTTGTCCGACACACACAGCAGCGTTCCATAAGGCACGCGGAAGCGAAAGCCGTTCGCCGCAATCGTCGCGCTTTCCATATCAAGACCAATTGCTCGTGACTGGCTGAGGCGCTGCACGGGACCGGATTGGTCGCGCAGTTCCCAGTTTCGGTTGTCGATCGTCGCAACCGTGCCGGTTCGCATGATGCGTTTCAACTCGTATCCACGAAGTTGGGTCACGTCAGCGACGGCCGTTTCCAGAGCGATTTGAATTTCGGCAAGCGCCGGGATCGGCACCCAGGTCGGAAGGTCATCATCAAGCACATGGTCTTCGCGCAGATAGGCGTGCGCGAGGACGAAGTCACCAAGCCGCTGGCTGCTGCGCAGACCAGCGCAGTGACCAAGCATCAGCCAGGCGTGCGGCCGCAGAACGGCGATGTGATCGGTTGCAGTTTTTGCGTTCGACGGGCCAACACCGATATTGACCAAAGTAATGCCGCCGCCGCCTTGGCGCTTCAGGTGATAGGTCGGCATCTGGGGAAGCTTTGCCGGGGCCGGAAGCGGCGCGTCTGGATCGGTTATCTCGATATTGCCGGGCCCTACGAATCCGATGTAACCGCTGTCGGGATCTTTGAGAGCAGCGCGGGCGATCATCTCGAATTCATCGACGTAGAATTGGTAGTTAGTAAACAGAACGTGGTTCTGAAAGTGCTCCGGAGTGGTCGCCGTGTAGTGGGACAGCCGCGCGAGCGAATAATCGATGCGTTGCGCGGTGAACGGAGCAAGCGGGTGCGATCCATCCGCGTGGACGAAGCCAAAGCCATTTACGATATCGTCATGCGTTGTGGACAAGTCCGGCACGTCAAAAACATCGCGCAGCGTGAACTCCATCACGCCTTCCTGCGGCACCGCAAGCGAGGCGTCGTTGGCGACAGCGAAATGCACCGGCATCGGCGTGAGAGAAGTTCCAATTTCAACTGAAGCGCCGTGGTTGTCGACCAAAAGCCCGATTTGCTGCCGTAGATAACCGGCGAAAAGGTCGGGTCTGGTGATGGTCGTCGAATACCGCCCGGGCTCGCTGACATGGCCAAAACTTAGGCGGTTATCAATCGGCGCGAAACTTGTCGTGGTTAGCCGGATCTCGGGATAATAAGCGCGATAGCGGACATCGGGTTGTCCGGTGCTCAGGGCGTCGTTGAACCGCTGACACAAAAAGTTCGAGGCAATCTCGTAAAGCTCGATCAACCGATCAACGGCGGCAGCCGGATCGCTGAAGAATTCGTGGTCTGGGGTCTCGGGGGCTGCGACCGACAAGCTTCTTGCGTCGCTCATAGCACTGCCCTCCGAATGAATTTTATTGGGGGATTTTTTCTTTTTTCCATCCCTGAAAATGCCATTGAACCGAGGCGGCTGCAAGGTTGATTTGTGCAATCCCGCTTGCCTCTTTCGGTCAATTCAGATTGCGTGCGGGTCATGACAAAAACGCTTCTTTCAATCGGTCACGGTTATTCGGCCAAAGCTCTGGCGCGGCGACTATTACCACATGGATGGCGCATTATCGGGACGACGCGGAACGAAGAAAAGGCCGTCAGCTTGCGGGAAACCGGGATCGAAGCCGTTGTTTGGCCTGGGACCGCGCTTCCGTTTGGGGAGGTCACACATGTTTTGACGTCGGTTTCGCCCGGCGAGGACGGCGACCCGGTATTGGCGACGCATAGGTCCGCGATTTCAAGCACGCGGCATCTTGAGTGGCTCGGGTATCTGTCAACGACAGGCGTCTACGGCGACCATCAGGGCGGCTGGGTTGACGAGGATACGCCCCTGGCCCCGGCGACAGAACGCGGGCTTGCGCGTAAGAAGGCCGAAGCCGAATGGGCCGAACTTGATCTGCCGCTGCACATTTTTCGACTGGCCGGGATTTATGGTCCGGGGCGCGGTCCGTTTGCCAAGGTACGGTCCGGAAGCGCGCGCCGGATCATAAAGGACGGTCAGGTTTTCAGTCGCGCGCATGTGGATGACATCGCGCAGGTTCTTGAGGCATCGATAAGGCACCCGAACGCTGGTCGCGCTTACAATGTTTGCGACGATGATCCGGCCCCGCCGCAGGACGTTATTGCCTACGCCGCCGAATTGTTGGGTCTGCCGGTGCCGGAAGCGATCAATTTCAAGGATGCCGAATTAAGCCCGATGGCGCGCAGTTTTTATGCCGAGTCCAAGCGCGTTTGCAACGACCGGATCAAAGACGAACTGGGTGTAACGCTGATCTATCCGGACTACCGGGCGGGATTGCGTGCCTTGCTTGCGGGCGAAAACGCGCGCGTCTAGGCCCGCTTCGAGATATCCGTGATGCCCAGCAAGTCCAGCACTTTTGCTTCGATATGCTCGGCATTCATCGCCGCGCTGTCGTACATGTCTTTCGGACTGGCGTGGTCAATGAAGGTGTCGGGCAAAATCATCGAGCGGAATTTCAACCCGTTGTCGAAGACGCCTTCATTCGCAAGAAGGTCAGCCACATGGCTTGCAAAGCCGCCAATCGCGCCCTCCTCGACAGTGATCAGTGCAACGTGGCGGCTGACCAGATCAAGGATCAGGTCGCGGTCCAAAGGCTTGGCAAAACGTGCATCTGCGATGGTGGGGGAAATGCCTTTTGCCGCGAGGGCCTCGGCCGCCTTTTCAACTTCCGACAAGCGCGTACCGAAAGAAACGATTGCAACCTGGGTGCCCTCGCGCACGATCCTGCCTTTGCCGATCTCAAGCACCTTTCCGCGTTCCGGCATCTCGACGCCAACGCCCTCGCCGCGCGGATAGCGGAAAGCGATGGGGCCATCGTTGTGGGCGGTAGCGGTGGCGACCATGTGGACAAGCTCGGCCTCGTCGGCGGCGGCCATAACCACCATGCCCGGCAGGCTTGCCATGTAGCCGATGTCAAAGGCACCAGCGTGAGTCGCGCCGTCGGCGCCAACAAGCCCGGCGCGGTCGATGGCAAATCGTACAGGAAGACGCTGAAGCGCAACGTCATGCACGATCTGATCGTACCCACGTTGCAGGAAGGTCGAGTAAATTGCGCAGAACGGCTTCATGCCCCCCGCAGCGAGACCGGCCGCAAAGGTGACGCCGTGTTGCTCGGCAATTCCGACATCGAAGCAGCGGCTGGGATAGCGTTCGGCGAACAGGTTCAATCCGGTGCCGTCGGGCATAGCGGCGGTGACAGCAACAATCTTGTCGTCACGAGATGCCTCGTCCAACAGCGCGTTGGCAAAAACCTTGGTGTAAGACGGCGCGTTTGAGGGTGCTTTGTTTTGCTCGCCGGTGACAACGTTGAATTTGGAAACACCGTGGCCTTTGTCGCGGGCGGATTCCGCAGGAGCATACCCTTTGCCCTTTTTGGTGATTACGTGGATCAGGATCGGACCCTGCGCCCGCGCCTTGACGGTCCGCAGAACCGGCAACAATTGGTCAAGGTCATGGCCGTCAATGGGGCCGAGGTAACTGAATCCAAGTTCTTCGAACAGCGTTCCGCCAACGACCGTGTGTTTCAACAGGTCCTTGGCCCGCTTTGCGCCCTCGCGAAAGGGCTCCGGCAGGAGGCTGACCGCGCCTTTGGCGGCGGCCTTGAATTCCTGAAATGGATCGCCGGCATAAAGTCGCGACAGATAAGATGACATGGCCCCAACCGGTGGCGCAATCGACATTTCGTTGTCGTTTAGAATGACAATCAGGCGCTTGCCCAGATGGCCCGCGTTGTTCATCGCCTCGTAGGCCATGCCCGCGCTGATTGCACCGTCGCCAATGACCGCGATACCGTCACCAATGCCTTCGGGCGTCCCACCTCCCAGATCGCGCGCAACCGAAAAGCCAAGGGCCGCAGAAATCGAGGTCGAGCTGTGTGCTGCGCCGAACGGATCATAGGGAGATTCAGAGCGTTTGGTGAAGCCGCTAAGCCCATCTTTTTGGCGCAGTGTCCGGATGCGGTCCCGGCGTCCTGTGAGGATCTTGTGCGGGTAAGACTGATGACTAACGTCCCAGATCAACTTGTCTTTCGGCGTGTCGAAAACCGCATGCAAAGCCACGGTCAATTCGACGACACCAAGTCCTGCGCCAAGGTGCCCGCCGGTCTCGCTTACCGCGCTGATCGTCTCGGCGCGCAGTTCGTCCGCGAGTTGGTGCAACTCGGCGTCCGAGAGCCGTTTCATATCGGCAGGCACGTTCACACGGTCAAGGATTGGGGTGTTGGGTCGGTCAGTCATGAAGGCTCCGGCGCGTCAGTGTTCGCGCGAGATAACGAAATTAGCGGCGTCACGCAAACCGTCCGCTCGCGCATCATATATGCAGAGCGCGTCGACTGCCTCTGCGACCAAGTCGCGCGCGCGTGCTTGGGCCCCACTAAGTCCTAGAAGTGAAACAAAGGTTGCCTTGCCTGCCTCGGCGTCTTTGTGAAGCCGCTTGCCTGCTTTTGCTTCGTCGCCGGTTTCGTCAAGGATGTCGTCGGCAATCTGAAAGGCCAGCCCAAGCGCGGTGGCATACCGCCTAAGGGGTTCGGAATCTTCGCCGGCGATGATCGCGCCGGCCTCGGCGGACCATCGGATCAGAGCGCCGGTTTTGTTGGATTGAAGCGTCATGATCTGTTCAAGCGTCAGCGCGCGCCCTGCGGTTTCGGCCGCGATATCCTGCGCCTGACCAAGCACCATGCCTTCGGCACCTGACGATTTGGCGAGAGTGCGGATGAGCTTGATACGCACGTCCGCATCAGGATGCACGTCGTCGCGCGCCAACAACTCGAACGCAAAAGTTTGCAGCGCGTCCCCCACAAGAACCGCAATTGCGTCGTCCCATTTCTTGTGAACCGTGGCCATGCCGCGCCGCAAGTCGTCATCGTCCATGCAAGGCAGATCGTCGTGGACCAGCGAATAGGCGTGGATACATTCGATGGCGGCGGCGGCAATCAGGTGGCCTTCGCGCGCGGGCTCGAACAATTGCGCGGTGTGTGTAACCAGAAATCCGCGCAACCGTTTCCCGCCGGTGGCCGCATAACGCATTCCTTCGGCGACGTTGTCTGCGCCAAGAGCGGACAGATAACCCTCAAGCGCCGCTCCAATGCGCGCACCTTCTGCCTTCAATTCGCTTTCAAAGCTCACTGCGGATCGACCGGTGTCGTCCCTTTGGGCTGGCCGCTTTCGTCCAGCGTAATCTGAGCGACCTTCTCTTCGGCCTCGGCCAGTTTCTTCTGGCAGTGGGCCTTTAACTCGGCCCCGCGCTCGTAGAGTTTGATCGAGTCCTCAAGCGGAACATCTCCGGCTTCAAGGCGATTTACGACACCTTCCAAGGCGCCCATTGCGTCCTCAAAGCTCATTTCGGCTACAGGTTTGTCGCTCATGCCCCTCGCTCCATCAGCACATCCACATGCACCGCAACGCTTGCGGCCAATGCGCTCAGATCATACCCGCCCTCAAGTGTCGAGACCACGCGACCCTTTGCCTGCGCGTCCGCCACGTCGCAGATTGCATGGGTTAACCAAGCGAAGTCCTCGGTGCTCCAGTTCAGGTTGGCCAATGGGTCAGCAGCGTGAGCATCAAAGCCTGCCGAGACAATGACAAGCTCGGGCGCGAAATCATAAACGGCGGGCAGAATGATGTCGCCCCAGGCGCGCTTCATCTCGGCCCCACCCGTCATCGGAGCCAATGGCATATTCAGGATGTTATTATGAAGGCCAGTGTCATGCACCGCACCGGACCCCGGATAAAGCGGCATCTGATGCGAAGACGCGAACAGGCAGCGCGCCTCGTCCCAAAGCAGGTCTTGTGTGCCATTGCCGTGGTGGACGTCGAAATCAAGTACGGCCACACGCGTCAGGCCATGATGGTCCAGCGCGCGTTTAGCAGCGATGGCGGCGTTCCCAAATAGGCAAAACCCCATCGCGGTTTCGGCTTCCGCGTGGTGTCCGGGTGGGCGCATAGCAACGAAGGCGTTGGCCACTTCGCCCGCAAGGACCGCATCCACTGCGGCGCAACACCCGCCGACGCCGCGCAGAGCCGCTTCAAGCGAACCCGGCACAACGTGGGTGTCGCCGTCAAGGGCGGCGGATCCCGATTTAGGGATCGAGGCTTCGACCCGATCGACGTATCTTTCGGGATGGCACCGCAATACTTCGGCGCGATCCGCTAGCGGTGCGATACGGCGATCAAGCGACGCAAAGCGGCTCGCGGACAGAGCATTTTGCACCGCTTCATAGCGAAGCGTGCTTTCCGGATGGCCCGTCGGCGTGACGTGACTGAGGGCGGATTTGTGGGAATAAAGCGCTGTGGTCATTTTCATCTAAATCCAAATACGCGCAGACAGAGCGGGAGGCGTTGCGT
>Ga0075467_10000196_pt1 | contig 44902 bp, 43 predicted proteins | sample DEB08_DNA_9_FD_75067 | JGI IMG/M metagenome (GOLD analysis project Ga0075467, IMG submission 75067) | Aqueous microbial communities from the Delaware River and Bay under freshwater to marine salinity gradient to study organic matter... | ecosystem: Environmental > Aquatic > Marine > Coastal ... | reverse complement strand
GCATGACCATTGTAATTGAGAGTTAAATTCTTTACTTTTGTATGCATAATAAAAATACTCCTAAATGTATATTCGTATAACACCGTAGTTAGTGTCGAATAACAACGTATTTTTAATATTAAATACTTATACTGAAAAAAAATCTTTCAGGGCACCGCTCATATAGCCAAAGTTCTCCGTGGTAAACAGAATCAAAGCGTCGCTTTGCAACACCGCCTCGCTATCGCAGTCGAATGGGGATCTTAGCTTGACTGTCACATCCTCGATCGAGCTATCGTTGGCACCGGCGAGAATTGCCTCAGCCATCTCGATGGTGTTCGGTGATGGGGTGTGGGCGATAATCAATAGTGATTTTGGTTGCTGTGCCATGACCCAAGTGTACCCTAAGGCTTTATATGCGAATGTTAAAACCTGATCTAATGCCGGTAAATTCAGAGTTCGAAACAATCTGGTATTGGCTGTAGAGTACTCAGAACGACCATTCGGGTTCAGGTTGATTAAACTTTACTCTGACCCTCATTCTGAACTTTACTCTGACCCTAATTAATTCCGTTCAAATTGCGTGGTGAGGTGCGTTCAGGCTTCTTGGTTTAAGGCAAGCAGCTCCAAAATAGATGGCAATGTTTGCGTTATTGTACCAGTTTTGTTCTTTCGCATAAGACCTCGAGTGCCTGCTAGTATTTGCGCGTGAGGTTAGCATTTTAAGTGTTAGAATGCCTGTTTTTGGTTTGCTTGGTTTGTGTGTTGATTTGTGTTTGTTAATAGCCAGTAATTCCTAGTCCTAGATCACGACGATCAATAATACAGCTACTCCCACTTCGGTATTATTCTTGAACATTACAATTAAATATCTTAAGTACTTTGCAGTCGCGGCAAAGACTGGAAACTTCGCCAAAGCGTCAGAGGAGTTGCATGTTTCCAACTCTTCTGTGGTATCGGCGATCAATAAACTCGAAGAAGAGTTCGGTTTTCTTTTATTTATTCGCCAGCCCTCTCGAGGCCTAGTACTTACGCCAGATGGGAGAGAAGCACTAAAGCACGCAAAGTACGTACTGGAAGAAGTCGAAGAGTTTGGAAATCGAATATCTGGGATCCCAGCAACGCTCAACGGCACCTTGAATGTGGCCTGTTTTACGACCTTCTCTACGTATTTCATGCCCTACATTTTATCCAAACTTCATGACCTCTACCCAGACCTGAAAATCAATGTTTATGAGGAAGGCGTCCAAGGTGTAGAGAAGTTATTGATGTCGGGTGAAATAGACGCATTCTTGACCTATCGCAGCCCTGGACTTCCATTACAAATCACATACGAAACGCTCAGGACAGTAAGGCCACACGCGATCATCTCGTGTGATCATCCTTTGGCAAAAAAGGATGTATTAGAACTAGAAGACCTTGCTGACTACCCGATGATTTTATTCAATTTGCCTTCATCCCGTGCTTACGCCATGGGCCTCTTTGCGGTGAAAAACCTATACCCTGACGTTATTTTAAAAAGCCAATCTGTAGAAGGTGTCAGGGAATACGTCGGAGAAGGTTTAGGGTTCTCCATAATGCATTTGGAGCCGCCATCTAAGGTGACGCTCAATGGCAAAAAAATAGCCTGCAAGCCGATTGCAGGAAAAGAAATTCAGGGCATTGACATCATAGCTGGGGCGCATAAAAGCCCAAATGGCAAGCAAGCGAAGAAAGTTGAAGCTTTTATAAGCGAATGCCAACATCTGTTCTCATCCGAACAGGTTGAGCGATTCTTTGTAAAAACATAAAGTTGAGCTAGGTGCTGCGGTCGTAAACGTAATTGGTAATGCCATGCGGGTTGATCGCCGAACGGACTCGTTTTAAGCAATCGTAGATAAACGCTTGTTCGAATAAATATCGCCCAGTGACAATATAAGGTTTTGACTACGTAGTTTGCAGTCGTGCTATGGTGCACCGCATTAAGACATTTTATGACTGAGTAAATGTAATGGGGGGATATTTTTATATCTTTGGCAAGAACGCTAACCATTATTCTGCAAGCAACACTTCTCAGGTAAACACACTAGCAACCTTACGACCTGTTGAGCGAGAGGCAGAACCCTTAAGTACATTTAATGGTTGATATAAGTACCTAAAATGTATTTTTTAAACGTTTATGATAGTGATAGCCTTCGCACATGAAAGACCACAAAAGAAGCTCAATGCACCCTAAGTCCGTAGCTTGAAAAATTACCCAAAAATATATAAGCGACCGTAAGTCATGCAATGCATGACGACGTTTAGGTCCTACTTCGCCTGATAAAAACCCATGACAAATAAAAACATAAAAGATACTCCATCATATGAACATCACTCCCCAAGCTTCTAAAATGGCCTACAAATTATTTTTCTATTCACTGTTTTTTTTCGGCTTTACATTGAACACCCAAAGTTATGCGTCTACAAATGGGGATAAAATCCTAGCACCAGTGCTAGCGCTACTGCTATCTGAAGACGATCCTTACGCTGATTACAACACTGAGTTAGACGCCATTCGTCTAATGGAGCGGGCTACTTTTGGGCCGAATGAAGCGGGCGTTAAAAAAATTCTCGATATCGGGATAGAAGCCTGGGTCGACCAGCAAATAGCGACCCCAGCAACGTATCACGGCGAAATGGTGGACGACAACGATCAGAGCCGACGCAGCTTTACTAGAATGATACCGTGGTGGGATGCCACTATATTTGGTCAAGACCAGTTGCGTCAGAGAATGGCATACGCACTGAGTCAAATTTTGGTGATTTCTGAATCTGAAATACTGCTTCATCAAAAGCAAAGAGGGATGATTCACTATTACGATATCTTGGTTGAGCAGGGCCTGGGAAATTACCGTGAATTGTTGACCGAGGTGAGCACTAGCCCAGCGATGGGAGATTTCTTGAGCTTTCGTAATAATACTGGTCCGAACGAAGATCAAAATTACGCGCGTGAAGTAATGCAGCTATTTACCATCGGCTTACATCAGTTGAACATAGACGGAACTTTGAAATTAGACAGCCAGAATAATCCGATCCCTACCTATCAACAAGAAGATGTTGAGGCGATGGCGAAAATATTTTCTGGTTGGACATTTGAGAATGGAAATGCAGCACGTTTCAGTAATGTTAATGGTCCATACTTAGCGGCCATGGACCCAGTAGAATCAAGACACACCAAAGATAGAAAAATTTTATTTGCAAGCCAACCGGAGCTCGTCACTGTTTTTCCAGCAGGGCAAAGTGCAAGAGTGGATATGAAAATGGCTTTGGATGCATTATTTGAGCACCCCAACTTAGCTCCATTCGTTAGTAAGCAATTGATTCAGCGTCTGGTAACGTCAAATCCAAGCCCAGCCTACGTAGCAAGGGTTGCTACCGTGTTTAGAAAAACTGGTGGTGATCTTGCCGCCGTTGCTAAGGCTATTGTTTTAGATAAGGCGGCCTTGGATGGCCATATTGGAGACTCGGCCAGAACATTTGGTAAGCTTAAGGAACCTATTCAAAGGATTACGCATTTCTGGCGGGCAGGTAAAGCACAAAAAGGAACAACCAACATTTTTGTAACTTATAATACAGACCGATCTATATCCCAAGAACCCCTGAGCGCCAAGTCGGTGTTCAATTTTTATCAAAATGATTATCGTCCTCCTCAGTTTGCTCAATTTAGTGGTTTTGAAAATGGTGAGAGCCAAACCGATTTTGTTGGTCCAGAGTTTGCTATCTCATCTGGTACTCAAACCGCTGGATTTTTCAATTTCACGTTTGGCTTGTTTCATACTTATATAGGTGAGCCTGGGTCGCGGAACTTTACCTTGTATCAAAATCCAGACAGTTTAGTGTCTAGATTGGAATTAGATGATAACTACGATGAGTTTATAAGGTACGTAGATCTGTATTATGCGGGAGGCACTATGAGCCAAAGCATGAAAAATGGGCTTCGCAGTTTTGCTCAAAATATTCGTAGCAGTAGTGGAACCACCACAGATATGGTGCGGCATCTGAATGCCATGATTTACACTTCTCCTGATTTTTCAGTTCAACTTTAGCGGTGATCGAAAATGGTTAACAACAAAATGGATCGTAGAAGCTTTCTAAAAGCCGCCGCAATGGGTAGTTCAGCATTATTGCCGCTATCGGTTAGTAAAATGTCGTTAGCGGCAAATCAGTTCTCTGATTATAAGACGATGGTGTGTGTGTTTCTTCCTGGTGGCAATGATGCTTATTCTATGTTGGTTCCAACAACCGGCCCTGAGCTGGCGGAATATAAGCGTTATCGGGCAAACGTGGTTCAGAGTAATCTTCAAACGTTGGAAATTGTGCCTGACAGTCAGCTTTCTGGTGGGCTTGGTTTTATCAGTCAAATGCAAGGAATGAAAGATCTTTATAATGATGGAGTGCTTGCCATTCAGGGTAATGTTGGGAGCCTTGTTCAGCCTGTAACCAAGGCGCAACTGCGTTCCAAAAGTGTTGATTTACCAAGTCAGCTTTTTTCTCACAACTCTCAACAAGCTACTTGGCAGGCGGGCGGTGAGCCGAATCAGACCTCTGGGGCTGGCTGGGGAGGGAGGATGATGAAGTTTTTGGATCAAAATAACTCTGATTATAATTTCATGCAGAATGTTTCTTTTTCTGGGCAGAATACATGGCAATCAGGGGGTAAATTTCCGACCTATGTCACGGCACCTGGTGGTTTGCCTGAACTAGGCATGTACACCGACCGTAGATATGGGAATACCCCACGTATTATTCGTAAGGCTGAAGTCAGTAAGTTTTTTAGAGAAGGGGAATATACGAACATTCATAAAGCAAGTTTTAATCGTATTGTTGCTGGGCTAGAAAGCAATGGTTCGATGGAGCGCGCGGCACTTGCAAGCTCTGGGTTTACCTCGGTTGATGGCTTATCTGAAACGTTTTCAGCAATCGCTAATTTAATAAAAGCGAGTGAACGTAAAGGGGTTAATCGCCAACTCTATTTTGTTAATTTTGGAGGTTGGGACACGCATAAGAACCAGCTTGAGCAGCATACCGATCTTGCTCAAAACTTAAGCGCGACTCTTGCCGGGTTTTATCAAGCCTTAGTCGCTAATGGCTTAGAGAGTAAAGTCACCACCTTTACCATGTCTGACTTTGGACGCAATTTAACGCCAAACTCAAGTGGAACTGACCACGGTTGGGCGTCGCACCAATTTATTATGGGTAAGCATGTTAATGGTGGCAGTGTATACGGTGATATCGCTGAGCAAAAATACGACAGCCCTTTGCTCCGAGGAGGAGTACCGTTTCCCACCACCAGCAATGAGCAAATGTTCAGTTCATTGGCGCAATGGTTTGGTGTTGAGAGTGCATCAGACCGAGAAACGCTGTTTCCTAATCTGAGAAACTTTTCTCAAGGAGCGGTAAACCCTAATCCTAATTATTTTTAAAAACAGAGAGCAGAGAGTAGTCAAGTTTTTGGCTATTTTTGAATTATTAAGAGAATCGAGTGATTCTTCCTGTCCAGTCAACCAACTCAAGCGAGTCGCGCAGAACAACGGGTAGGTCTTAGGCATTTGGGGTGGAGCCGACGAAGTTTTCAATTGACTAGGAAACTAGGGGCCGTGTCTTGCCATTTGCCTTTCGTTTGAATTGAGCAAGCAATTGAGCTAAGTTGGATAGACGATAACTTAAATAACAAATTAACAATAACAAATTAACAAGACATCCATAATAAGGAGATACTCAGTCAGCCTATGCCAATCGATTCATTCAGAATCGCGAAGCAGGGTGCGTTGGAGCGTAATTGAATGTTTTTGATCGAACCAAGTCAAAATTTTATTAATTCTTGATTTCTAGGCGAGATGAGGCCTTGCTAATAGCTAGCAATGCTGGTTTTGGGGTATTACCTAGCGTTACCTATCCAAATAAGCTTTTGTGGTTGGCGGTCGACGGGATACGTTGATAATGCTTATCTGAATAAGTTTTCTTGACGATGTTTTCGGAGCCAACCCAGTGATTGAATTGCTGTTCAAACTTAGTCGTGAGAACCCTCCAGGCCTCTTGATTGAATGTCAGACGCTCTAATATCGGTGGCAAGGCATCATCGATCGCGCCACGCTTACCGTCTCTAATAATTCGCCCAGTCCAATCGATCAGTTCTAGGTATTCGATTAATCTGAATGGTATACCGATTATCTCGGCCTTACTGCCGACGAATGATTCGATTGTCTTCTTCTCGGGCTTGTTTTTCTCAAGAGCTTCAATGCGCTGTTTTACACAAGTGTGATCCGAAGTTTCGGGCGAATCAGACATTGACGCGCGTACTGGGTTCAGATCAACATAGGCCATACATGCAAGTAGTGCTCGTTCGTCTAGCAGTGCTTGGCTTTTGAATCTGCCTTCCCAAAAGCGGCCAGTGCATTGATCTTCAGCGTTTGCTTTGCGCGCAATTGCCTCATTAACAATGCGCATGTACCACGAGATATCACAGAGCCGAGCACGCCAAATTTCTATGTCCTTACTCAAGAACTCTCTTTGAATATCACTCAGTGGTTCTCCTGAAAGAAAGCGCTGAGACAGTGGGTTACCTGAGAACAGTGAGTGCCAACGGGTCACAACATTACGGCCAGACCATTCGCTGGCTAAATCAACACGAACGTGCAGAACTACATGATAGTGATTACTCATGACTGCATAGGCACACAATTTAATTGCAAAAGCCGCAGCCGTTGAATGTAGTTTTTCCTCTAACCATTGGCGGCGGTGTTCGTAGTCGTTGCCAGTGTGATGATCGACGCCACATAAAAAAGCGCGTCTAACGCAGCGGGCAACGCAATGGTAATAGTGTGTGTCATCTAACGAGATAATCGTGTTTCTAGCTCGAGGCATCCTTGTCTCTCCATTCATCCTTGAATATAACCAGAATGTCAGTTTAGAGGTTTAACTGCAACTGGTTTATGATGGATGTCCGTTCTATCGCGTTTCCGTTCTATCGCGTTTTGAAATCCCGTGCGTGCAAAAATGGTGCTCGATCCAATCGAATGGCCTTGGAGTAGCTATAGAGCCATGATAAGAAAGCAAACCAAGATAGACTGGTTGTTCACTGATTGGATTTTGTTGGTGTTTGGGAATCGCCGTTCTCAATCAATTCTTGCGTATAAACGCTTCGTTCCTCAAGGCAAGGGTCTTCCTTCGCCCTAGACATAGTTGAAAAAATCAATGTTCCTTGGAAGCGATCAATTTCTAGATGAAGTTCATGCCATGATTGATGATTTGGAAGAACTTGACGAAGTACTGCAGAAACAGCGCCGTGCGCCGGCATTGCCGTTGCGCGAGATAGAGTCACAATTGAGTTCCAGGGACGATGCGATACTGAAAATATATAAAACTCAGCACTACACATTAAAGCAGATCGGAGACTATTTTGGTTTGCACTACTCCCTAATATGTAGGATAGTGGCAAAAGACAAGACACGGCCCTTATTGCGAGAAGTATGAGATTAATAACTTTATTTTTACTTGTTCTTCCGTTGTTTATTGTTGAAGGCTGTACAGTGAAAACGCAAGATATGGGTGAATACGGTATTGATAGTTTTGCTCAAGTTCCTAAAACTTGTGAATTAGATTCTCAATGTAAAATCTTAACAGTTGGGTACGAAGATTGTGCAAACTATAGGTATATGGTTTATTCGTCGAAAACAATCTATGGCTCAAATGAGAACGCATTGGTCAGGGCAACTCAAGACTTTACTAATAGGGAGAAACAATCATTTATTGGTAAGCAGTGCGTCTTGATGTCTTCTGCCCCCGCAAAAGGTGCTTGTTATAAAAAAGCCTGTGAAATAGTGAAAACATGGAGATAAAACTTCTTACAGTTCATAAATTGCCTCACGCTTCGTGCGCTCGGACGTGTCTTCAACATGCCCGTTTGAAAGGCGTTAAGTTGATAAGCACGGTTATGAAGTCGGTTCCTATTTTTAGTGTTTTATTAACTCTTAGTTTTTCAGCAATTGCTGACGATATAACTGACCAATTAGTTCAAATGCGGAGTGAATTAGATGGGTCTTGTAAGTATGCCCAGACTCGTAAATTAAAAGATGATAAGCAACTTAGTTGTATTGTTTCCAAATTAGCTAATAGGTGCAACGAAATCGATGATTGCTATGTTTATTGTTTGGGTACAGATTTAGAAAGGATTGGGGGCGGTTGTGCACATATATGTAATTACCGAAACGAAGTACATTGGTTATACCCAAAAAACATCCGACAATGCGCCAGTGAATAAATTACAACTTACAAGGTCGCAAAGTTTGCTTCGTTCGGAGAGTGTAAACCCAAATCATTGCAGATATAAAGTTAGATTTACACTCTCTCGAAAGCCTGCTTTTTTTTAAAGACTTACAGCAAGTGTTCGAATGACTGTCCTGAATATTTTTTGGTTTTCTCAATTAATCTCAATGACTCTGTTATTTCCTAAATGAAAGATGCCAGTCACTCTGGGGTCACCTACAAAGCGACTCAGCTCGTCGCTAGAGGTTACAAAAATGTCTATTCCGACAATGCCTTGAATTGCATCGAGAGGCTCGGGGCTATATGAGGAATAATCACTCCCTAAGTAATGCTCATACGTTTGAGTTGCCAGCGATTCCTCGTCCGCCTGAGGAAAATTATTGTCGTCTTTTTTAAAGTAAATGCTTACTCTATACTTACCGTCTTTAATGAGTGCAGGCCTCTCTTGGTCATTCATTTTATAGACGAATGCTTGTACCTTGCAGTCATATTCCCTCGTTTCGTCACAAACAAACGCCGCTGCTTTTGGCTTTATATGTTGTTCTTCAATAAATTTTGATTTGGGCGTAGCGCCTACAATGCCACCCTTATTCTCATCGTTCTGATTTGACGTTTGCTTAACGTGAGTATCTTTTTCAGATCTATATGCTGATGCTTCCTGCTGATAAACGCGAAGTGACTCAATAGCAGCCTGTTTTTCTTCATAAGTTAAGGAACTTTGTGCTGACGCACAGCCTAAACAAAGAGCGTTGAGTGTTATAAAAAGTGTCAATCTTGCTAGTTGATTCATCGATTACGGTCCTATGTAATATCTTGCAGTGGCAACCTGGTAACCTTAGTATACAAACTTAAGGATTAATTTGTGCAGTAGGTCCGTGGCGGCAAAAATACTTTTAAATGTAAGCATCAGGCTCTGGTATCGAGGACGCTGTTCGATATGCATTCAGTGAATTTACCGGTCAAGACTGTGTTTCTCGCGTCCTTGGGTTCGCTGCACTGAAAAGTTTTACAAATTTCTTACATATTTCTGAAACCATTCTGACCTTCGTACGCGTTACACTTGGGACACTGTCATTGAACTGATAAACCAACCAGGTGACAACATGAGTCCAATAAAAAAATATTTATGCACGGCTGTAACATTTTTAGCGCTAACTCAAAGCGGTATTATTGATGCGAAAATAAGCAAGCCAATCGGTGATGCGAGAACCATAAGCGTCAACGCGGGTCTAGCGACTCCGGTAATGCAGGCGAATAGCGAAGGCACGGCTTTTTTGCGCGTAGCCTTAACCGGCTTTGAATTAGATTCGGGTATCCAGCGGCCACCTTTGAATGTGGCATTGGTATTAGATCAGTCATCGTCGATGAGTGGCGATAAAATCCAGCGTGCTAAAGAAGCAGCGATCATGGCCGTGAGCAAATTGTCCGCAAACGATATTGTCTCAATCGTAACTTACGATACTCGGGTGCGTGTGTTGGTTCCGGCGACTAAGGTGACCGATAAGAGCCGTTTGTATGACGCGATTCAATCGATTCAGGCGAATGGCAGCACGGCGTTGTTTGCCGGCACTAGTGTTGGTGCTAATCAGGTGAGCACTTACCTTAGCCAAGAACGCGTTAATCGCGTCGTGTTACTATCGGATGGCATGGCCAACGTTGGCCCCGATAGCCCCAAAGAATTGGGCGATTTAGGCCGAGCATTAGCTAAAAAAGGCATGAGTGTCTCAACCATCGGTTTGGGTTTAGGCTACAACGAAGACTTGATGACTCAATTAGCAAACTACAGCGATGGTAACCATGACTTCGTCAAAAACTCAGCTGACCTAGCGCGGGTGTTTGATCGTGAGTTTGGTGATGCAATGTCGGTGGTAGCACAAGACGTTGATATTGAAATTATCTGCGATGAAGGCGTCACGCCGATTCGAGTTGTTGGCCGCGATGGCACAATTATAGGCCAGCGAGTTACTACACGGTTTAATCAACTTTACAGCGCGCAACAAAACTATGTAATTCTAGAAGTGCGCGTGCCAGCCTCTAAAAATGCCAGCCAACGTCAGGTGGCCGAGGTAAATGTGTCGTACAACAATATGGCGACACAGAGAAAAGAAAAGAAAAGCGACTTAGTCGCTGTTCAATTTTCAGATAGTAGCGAAATGGTCAAAGGCGCTATTGATAAAGTTGCTTACGAATCTGCGGTTGAGCAAATCGCCAATATCCAAACGCAAAAAGCCCTGGTGCTTCGTGATCAAGGAAAGGTTGAGGAAGCGAAAGAGGTGCTGGTAAGCAATGCGGGTTATTTGGATAGAGCATCGACATTGATTTCGTCTTCAAAATTAGGCCGCCAAAGTGCTGAATCAAAAGCTGAAGCTGAGGTGGTTGATAAGGATGCCGAGTGGAATGAATCACGCAAGTCGATTAAGGCTAAGACTTATAAACGTTCTAAGCAACAAGAGCGTAAAGACCAACCTTATTAAAGGACTCAAATAGCTGTGCTACCATTGAGCCATATTGGCAGTACGATTGGTAGCACGGCTTATATCGTTATAAATCATCTTGAATTGAACACACCTTGAAAATACGTACTCGCATAATTCTTGTTTTAATTCTTTTTCTACCCTTGGCTTTGTTGGCATGGTTAGGCCAGCGCTCATTGATGCAAGACCGAATAGTGGCCGAACATCAAGCAACAGAACTGGCGGACGCGCGACTGCGTCAGGCACAAACGCTAGTGCATAGTTTTATCAACGAGCTGCAACAGAGTGCTGTCACCGACTTATCGTTTTTACAGATTCAAGACTCGGTAAGCAGTGACAATATTAATTTGATTCGTGAGGTGGTTAATAGCGATCCGTTTCTAGAACAGATATTCATCTTAGACCCAGAACGGATATTGTTGTTCCCTCAGGACACTTTAATACATTCGAATACTGAGCGAAGCTTTGCTGAATCGTTGTCGATGGTTTTGAGCGACTCAAATACGTTTCGAGTTAAACCACAGAGCGACGCTGTTTTGGTAACACCAAGCACCGATCTGAAGAGTAGCAATAGGGGCGACAGTCGCTATCCGAATCAGAGAGATAGTTCGTTTCCAAGCCTAAGGCGTAGCAGTAAAATAAGTAAGACTATTGCACAGAGCAATAACACATTACCTGACGCGGCTAGCTCTAGCGAAACAGGTTGGACTACTTGGGATACTGGCACCGAGACGGATATTTACCTTTGGCATCGCACGTCCAACAAAGTATTGCTGGGGCAAAAGTTATCATCGGCTTATTGGTTATCGCAACTTATTGCGCGGTTACCTTCGGGTGTTGAGGCTAATGAGCTTAAGGGCGCTAGCATACGTTTGGTGGATAAGCGCCAACGCATCATATATCAATGGGGCGACTTTGAAATAAAAGAGGCTTCGCCAAGTAACGGCGCATCGGCTCCGACATCTAAAGAGTGGCTGACTTATCCCTTAGATGGCTGGAGACTGGAGTACTACACACAAGTAACTAGCGTGGGTAATTCCAAGTCACTGATGTTCTATCTTTCATTCTTCAGTTTGCTGGCACTGGTCGGTATAGGTGGCCGAATGAGTTGGAATGAGTACCGACGAGAGATACGTAACGCTGAACAACGAGTGAGTTTTGTTAATCAAGTTTCGCACGAGCTAAAGACACCGTTGACTAATATTTGTATCTACGCCGACATGCTCGAATCTGAAGTGACACAAGAGGAAGTCCCGGACCCACTGCGCGTAAAAAAGTTCACCAGTGTAGTAACCTCCGAAAGCCAGCGCTTAGGGCGTTTGATAAACAACGTATTGAATTTTTCACGTGCACAGCAACAAAAAATAAGTGTGCATAAAACAGTTAACTCAGTAGATGAGGTAATTAAACTTACTCTGGATAACTTTGCACCTGCGTTCGCTACAAAGAGCATTAAAGTAGAAACTCAACTAAGCGCTCAGAAACCGGCGATGTTGGATTCTGAGTTGTTAGAACAGGTACTTAATAACCTATTTAGTAACATTGAAAAATACGCGGCTGAAGGTGGCCTCGCTCGAGTCGTTTCAAAAATAAGTGACACTCAAACGACCATATTAGTGTGTGATGCGGGGCAGGGAATACCCAAGGCATCAAGAGAGAGAATGTTCGAGCCTTTTGAGCGCGGCTCAGATTCTTTAGTGGAAGGTGTATCGGGCACCGGTATTGGTTTGAGCATCGCGCGAGACTTATGTCGTTTACACGGCGGCGACCTCAAGCTAATTGATAGTGAGCAAGGCGCTTGTTTCGAAGTGACGCTAATAACGGAGTCTGAGCAATGAAATTACTAATTGCCGAAGACGACACCCTAATTCGAGAAGGCTTGGTCGACATATTATCGGCAGAAGGCTTTGATTGTTTTGAGGCCAGAGACGGCCTGGTAGCATGGGAGAAATACCTAGAGATTAAACCTGATATGGTATTGCTAGACATCATGATGCCTGGGCAAGACGGCTACGCGGTCTGCCGAAAAATCCGTCAACAAGATGAACTAACCGCGGTTATGTTTATCAGTGCTAAGTCCGAAGAAATAGATCGAGTACTCGGTTTGGAATTAGGCGCTGACGACTATTTAATGAAGCCGTTTGGTAAACACGAAGTACTTGCGCGCGTTCGCGCCATCTTTCGACGTTTTAATCGAGCGGAAAAATCATCGACGCAGAATCAAGGTCATATTCAAGTGTTTACTATGCACGATCTGATCATCGACCCTACTCAACTCCGCGCTTTAAGAGGCGATCAGGAGTTTGATTTGAGTTTGAGAGATTGTGCAATACTGAATTTCTTACATCAAAACAGTAACAAGGTAGTGACTCGAGATGAACTGTTTAATGAGTGCTGGGGGCGAGACTATATGCCCAGTAGCCGGACACTAGATCAACATATTTCGCAATTGCGAAAGTTGATTGAAATGGACGCGAAGAACCCGGCCATCATTAGTACGGTGCATGGGGTTGGGTATCGGTTTGAGTCGGCTTGATGGGAGTAATACCGGACACCCGTTTTAGTACACCTTCTCTGGTTCGCGTGACATAATTAAATGAGTCTTCAATACGCTAGGCGAATGTTTTGCATTTTCAGATATGAATAATTTGTTTGCCCGAATCTTGAAAATATCCCAGTGCGATGCTGGATCACAAAACGGTTAGATTTCAATCGGAATACTTCATTTATACATAAAGAATAAAAGCAGCACTACTCTTAATCTTTTTGTTCTCGGGCGCACAGAAAACGCGCGCCTGTTTTAAAGATATTAGGTTGATGAACAAGATCGCTCGACAAGCCGTAATTATTATTGCGACTTTGACATATAGCTCATTCATTTTTGGCCAAGTGCGGGGTGATGAGGTGTTAGATCTAAGGTCTGATTTAGAATTAGTAAAAGAATATTGGGAATTAGATGGCTGGCCAAACCCCAAGTATCCCTCAAGCACATTAAGATTAGAAATCACCTATTGTGTGCTTTATTCGGTGACAATTACTAACCAAAGTGAACCAAGTAACATTCAGCTTGAATCTTCACATCCCAAAGGAAAATACCTAGGAATAACTGAACGGGCTTTAAAGAAATATCGTTGGAAAGCTACTGAGGCGAACAAAACTTTACAACCTGTAAGAGTCTACGTAATGTTTTGGCTATCGTTTAATGATGGAGAAATTAAATGTACTTAGAACCTAAAAAGTTTGCCACGTTCATTGCACTCGCTGTGTGGCACGGCGATAAAGCCGAAGGTGTTATGACTCTATGAGAAAAAATAATAGTGGCCACCCACTTCTAGCCGGAAGCCTCCGATTCTATTCGGGCACGCATCCAGGCATCGAAGTTCATTCTTATTAGAGAGGCCTTAAAGTATTCAAATGACTATCCTGATAATATTTTTTCAATGATTTAATACGCTAAGCCGGTAGGCTTTATCTCGATACCCGTAAGCTCCCTCAAAATACTCCAATTCTCGTAAGTTGAATCCAAAAGCCCAAATTTTGTATCTAAGTTAATAACAGGACTATTTAACTTTAATATAAAGAGAGGGCAATTCAATGAGCGCACTAGCAACGACAACTTCATCCACTTCGAGCAGCGAATACAAGGGCCATGCTTTGGTTTCTTATATTTTGCTAGCCATCGGGTTGTTCACCGCCATTCCACTATTGTTGGGTGCGATTTGGGCAATGATCCAAAAGAGTGGTGCTTACGGCACGATCTACCACAGCCATTTGGTTAATGCCACGCGGGTTTTCTGGTGGAGCTTATTTTGGACGATTATTGGCGCCATTTTTATTGTGGTTGGCGTGGGCTTGCTAGTCTGGTGTGTCACCTGGTTGTGGGTACTTTACCGAGTGATTAATGGCTTGGTGAAAGTGTTGGCAGACGAGCCTTACCCTCTGTAACGAATGTAACAAAAACCGCTGGGTGTGACTCAATCGAGCAACTGACCCAGTAGCAAACCACCGCGCCGTGCGCAAGCGGCGCAACTAACTTTACTAGTAACCTAACTATGAGAGGACATTATGAAGACTTTAAAACGAAACCTATTATTGACCTTTGCATCGGGCCTCACGGCTTTGTTGCTGAGCGGCCCGGTACACGCACTCACTGCTGGCCAATTTGATTTTTCGGACTTGTCAATGCAATACGGCGAGCCCAAAGTGGAGGTCAATCTCAATGCGAACCTAATGCAAATCATTGGCCGTTTTGCTGACCAAGAAGACCCCGAAGTGGCGGAGATTTTATCCAAACTTGAAACCATACAAGTGCGTATTTACGACTTGAATGAGGACCTTGAAACGGCCAACGCCGCGCTTGATCGAGTGAGTAATGAACTCAAGCTGGATAGCTGGGAAACCTTAGTCACCGTGAACGACAATGAAGAGAACCAAAAGGTGCGCATCTTCAGTAAGTCCACCGACCAAGTGATTGACGGCGTGGTGGTGATGGTGGTCTCGCCTGAGAAAGATGGTGGCGAGGCGGTGTTTATTAATATTGTTGGCGAGATTGACCCAGCCAACATCGCCAAAGTAACTGACAAAATCAACATTGAGATTAACTAGTCATGAAATTTTTAAAAGGTTGTTTAATCGTGGTGGCCACGCTGGTGCTTATTGGCGGTGCAGGCTACCTTTATGCCTCTAGTGGGGTTAAATCTAAACCAGGCTATGCTGAACTGGTAATGCCAAAAGGTAACTCGGTGAATGCCTTAGTCTCGGTCAAACTCGGCCCTGGCGGGGTTGGGCCGGCCAGATGGGTATTTGATAAAATCGTCGAGAACTCAGACCATAAGATCGACGCTGAAGCACGTGTTGTTCAGGATGTGCTAGCAGACCTCAACGGTGTGCAGCTCCGCGTTTATGAAGTCGCCAATAATCGGGAGGCGTTCGATGCTGCGATTGCTGAATCGGTGGCGGCTTTGCAGGCACAGAATTGGCAGACACTGGCGAAGGTATACGAAGATGATGAGCGTGTGGTAGTTATGCACAATGGCAACAACACCCAGATTGACGGTGTATCGGTAATGGTCAGTACGCCAGAGAATGCGGTGTTTATTAACCTAATCGGCCCGTTTGATGGGCAAGTTATTGCCGACGCGGTGAGTCAACTGCATTGAAAACGACAACACTGAATTTGCTTAATTCTCGATTTCTAGATGAGGTGAGGCCTTGATAATAGCTAGCAATGCTGACACGGTTAGATCAGTCGCTGGCTAAATCAACACGAACGTGCTGAACAACATGATAGTGATTGTTCATAACTGCATAAGCACACAATTTAATAGCAAAAGCCGCGGCCGTTGAATAATGCTTAGCAGTTATACGTATATTATCTATGTAGAAAACTCCTTGTAACTGGGGCTTCTTTTCTAGCCATCATCGTCTATCGACGTGAGCGGTATAGTAAATGCTTGATAACCCTTAGTCATATAAAATGGATTGTTCCATGCATCAGGCTCTGGGGTGCCGCATTTAACAACAGCATTGACATCTAGCTCGAGATTTACTTCAACTTTTAGTTTATTACTACTCTTGTCGTTATTGCCAGTTTCAGGTTTACTCGTTACTACATAAACCTTGCATGCTCTTGTGCCATTTACTATGAAGTCGAATGCGCTTGTCCCACTGCCAGAATCTTTCAATTCACATAGTTCAATATGTGTTTCGCCAGAGGCAAGAGTCGCTCCGTATACATAGCTGTTACGAGTGCCAGTCGTCGCTTTAAATTTCTTATAAGTACTGCCGTCTTCTGTGACTCCATTAAGTTGCGTCGAACTCCATTTACCGTCCCATGCCCCAACATAGTTCTTAAAGTTCAGCATTATTTTAAATTTGGGGTCTTTGCAGGCCAGCGCAACGTCATAGGGGAAAAACATTAGAGCTAGAAGAAAAATAAAATTGTACTTAGAAGTTGGTGCTATCAAGATGAACTCCTTTCAAGGTTATTAGTAATTCGTAGTACCGACGAAACTAGCAATCTAGTTCACTACTGTCCAGTTAAAAGTTCGAAAAAAGAGTCTTCTCCGCTTCCATGGGGTAAGTTGGTAGTGCTTATCCGAATAAGTTTGCTTGACGATGTTTTCTAAGCTAACCCAGTGATTGAATTGCTGTTCGAACCTATTGGTGAGACTGCTCCAGGCCTCTCCATTGAACGCTAAGCGCTCTAATATCGGCGCTAAGCTACCATCGATTACGTCACGCTTATCCCCCGAGTGCAGCTGCTCACCCCCAATAATTCAGCCAGTCCAATCAAACGCTCGATTCAAACTTCACATTCTTCTCGCGCAAGAAAAATTTAACTCATTTTGTAACCTTTTAGCTGCTGGTGCGTATTACTTACTGAAGGGCAACAAAAATACACACATGGGGCCACACATTCCATGAAATATTTGTTTCTAACAAATGAAACCGTTAGCCAAGAAATGAGTAATACACGAGCAAATGCAAGAACGAACGCAGCAGACAAAGCCCGAGTAAAATCTTGATTATAACCGCGTGAAGCAGAAATAAAGATATCCAACCGCAGCTTGTAAATAGTGCGACTAACATTTACCAGAGAGAATATTATGAAAATTTTAAAACGACATTTAGCACTGAGCCTAGCCGCGCTACTACTCAGCGCCCCGGCGTATGCGATTAATAAAGGTCAAATTGATTTTGCTGATTTGTCCGCCTTTTACGGCGAGCCGAAAGTTGAAGTCAATCTCAGCAGCAGCCTTATGAATGTTATTGGCAATTTCGCGGATGAAGAAGATCCTGACGTGGCCAATATTTTGTCTAACCTCGAATCAGTTAAAGTGCGTGTGTATAAGTTGAATGGCGAACTTGAAAAAGCCAACTCAACTATTGACCGAGTCAGCGGCGAGCTCAAAACAGACAACTGGGAGACACTGGTTACAGTGAACAACAACGAAGAAAACCAAAAGGTGCGTATCTTCAGCAAATCAACCCTCAATGTAATTGATGGCGTAGTGGTGATGGTAGTGTCTCCTGAAAAAGACGGCGGCGAAGCGATATTTATCAATATTGTGGGCGAGATCGACCCTGAAAACATCGCCAAGGTTACCGAGAAACTCAATATAGAAATCAACTGAGTCTGCCCATTCACTAAGCCTATTTATTAACCAAGCCAAACTATTCACAATGCCTATGAATGCTTTAAAAATTAGTCTAATCATCGTCGCATCGTTGTTGTTACTGAGCGGTGCCGGATACCTGTATGCATCGAGTGGCGTTAAGTCCAAATCGGGCTACGCCAAACTGGTTACCCCACAAGGACCATCGGTTAATACCTTGATTTCGGTCAACATAGGGCCCGGCGGGGTCGCGCCGACTCGTTGGCTGGCAGGCAAGATCATGGAGGCTTCAGATAGTGAACATGAAGTTCCAGCAATTGTCACTAAACGGCTATTGAATCAGCTGGAAGGCCTACAGCTTCGCGTTTATGAAGTCAGTGGAAACCGACAGTCATTCGATAATGCTATCGCTGAATCCGTGACGTTATTAAAACAAAAGAGTTGGGAAACCATGGCGACAATCCGCGACGGCGATGAGCATATTGTGGTGATGCACACTGGCGATGATGAGCACATTAATGGTGTATCGATTATGGTCAGCACGCGGGACAAGGCCGTGTTTGTTAATCTAATCGGCCCGTTTGATCCGCAATCGATTGCCGACGCTGTGGGGCAAATAAAATAGATTGCGTGATAAAAAAGGAGGGAGGGGAATAGATGGCTCTGAGTATATAGCGCTTAATTTAAGCGCTATATACAATGCAACAGCTTGCTTATTAACTGCAAAGCATTTTTTTACTAAACTATGGCCAAGACTGCAAAAATATAGCAGTGGCGCTAGCATCAATACATGTACAGTTTTGATAGCTAATTTCTTGACCATCACTAACTCTGGTGCCGGTAATAGTCAAACGACGCATTCCCACATGTAGCAGGGCAGAAGGCGAGGTGTTGTCGGCTTCCATACCCATTAGGTGCGGTGTTCCAGTTCGGGTACCAATCCATTTGCCGTGGGCCCCAGAAATTAGAACTAGCTCTCCAATGGCTGGCGCGAGGAAAGGTTGCACGACGGAGACGTTTTTCAGTTCTCCTAGATCGATATAAGTACTCAGTTCAGAGCCAATTGCCACGGCGGTTTTGTTAGCATTTATCATGCTTACGGTAAGGCCGAAGGTTGGTGAATCACCGTCAGTTAAACAACGCATCCAGTGTGTTTGAAATGGTTGACCATCGGCTCCTCTTGCAATGGCGTAGTAGGTTCCGCCGACTGTGAACGGCGTTACGATCTCTCCACCCGATAAGGCCATATTATAGAAAATATCCAGCCCGAGTGTTCCCACTGAATATGTGCCTGATGCGCCTTTCATGGTGGCTGGCACTTCTATTGGTGCATCAGCTATGTATGGGTACACATCTACGTTTTGAATTGGTATTGGTATTGCTTGCATGATTTTTCTCCGTAAAAATTAGACTTATTTATGAATTAAAGCGCTTCAACTTTGACCTTATGTGATCCGTGGGCATCAATAATTGTGATTGTGTCTGCGAGATCAATTACGCCATAGCCGGATGAGTGACTCACGGCGTAATTCGTGACCAAGAAATAGACAATGCCAGGTACTTTTTCCATCAGCTTGTAGGTGTTTGGTTCGCCGTTAACGGCTTCAAACGACAATACCCAAGGCGCACTTCCATAAAAACAACTGGCAAATAAATTCAGTACGGGCGCGCCGCTCTGTCCGTCGTACGGCCTCTTGTAGGCTTTGTAGTCGATTTGGGCTGCGGTGCAGAGTCGGGTGGTACCAGCCTGCGATTGGACTTCGGTGTCAGTAGACATAATTGCTCCTTTAAATGAAATGATTTGGTAACAAGCCCTAGACGTCAGGACAAGGTGTAACTTTTGAGACCTCAAAGCAGCGCTCCGAGATCTCAGATTAGAGATTGTTTAGACTTTTTCCACCGTGCATTTGTAGGTGTTGTCTCCAACCGTGAAATTACCGGTGCCATTCCAGTTTTTGTCGACTCCATAATCAGCCTTAAATTCTGTTAAATAAGTACCGATAGCGGGTGGTGCGAATGAAACTGCAGCCTGCCCAAACACCGCACCGACATTGACAATATCCTTAAATCCAGTGCTGTGCGTAGTGCCTTTGCACGACGAAGTAAAACTGGGGGAATGCGCGGTGCCTTGCAGAATTTTCCCCTGAGCTTGACCGCTCAAGGTTTGATGGATGGGGTCGACCGCTAGCCTTAGGATCATTGATCCGCCGCCGACAACTTCAGATTCGTATTTAAGGTTTACTAGATATAAAGCATCATTATTTGACATTGCGTTTTCTCCTTGCTGATTGCTCAGCTGTTTCTAATCAAAATTTCGAATATGAAATACAAATTCCTTTGCAAACAATTTTGAGAAAATAAATTACTACTGCTCTCAAACACATTAGCAAGGCCAGATGGCCCTTCAGTCTAGAGCAAGCCGTATCTTTAGCCTGCCTTCCATATCGATGGATAAATACGTTAATACAATAATGTTCTTTACGGTATTACACCTTATTACGATGTCCGCGAGACGTGTCCGTATGAGCGTTAGCTTTGCCTTTTTCTATTAGTAAAACTAAGCCTCTCCCGTAGGCTAGTGGAGTAATAGCGGACATAGATGGATACCTTATCGAAAGCAAGCCATTTCATCCCGTCGCTTTATTCGATTTTTTCTGTTTTTAACCAAAGCCGCCATTCGTTAATAGAAAACTCATGTATGATGTGGCCGCTGAGATTCTGAGGTCATCTTTTTACATCGCTACAGTTTATTTCGCGCGAGTTAGCGGAGAGAATATTGTTGTTTCACGGCCCTTAGAAGCTTCGCATCAGCGGCCTCTGTTATTCAAAAGAGATATATTTCATATCAATGAAAGAAAATTAGTAGACCTCTGTGACGCTTGGGTTTTCTTTTATGCGCGCTGTTATAACCATAAAGTCTAAATTAGGAACTATAAAAATGACAAAAAGAATATTGCTGCTATCGTTATTAGTTTTTCTTGCATCATGTACCTCAATGAAAGTTGCTCCGCTTGACCCAAATACTGGGCGGTTTCCTACAAAAGCTGTTGCAAACGTCGTAAAAAGCGAAAAGGTAGAGCTAGATGAATTAAGGTCGCTGCTCTTGTTGCCTGACAATGACTTTTTTAAGGGACAAATACGAAATATAAACTATTTCGATAAAGCCATTACCTTAGATGATTTGGAAACTTTAATTGTCCAAAATGATCTGTCGGATAAAGTACCTTCAGTTAGGGACAAAATAGGTATCAACAAAGCATACAAAGCATATAAACCATTCTTATGGTTGAGATTTGATGTGCGAGAGGAGAATGGGAAGTCTTATGGTCAGTTAGTTCTTACCAAGCCTGATACATTGGAAGATATTTTCATTGTTGAAAAACACTTTGATTATGTTTGGGCAGGTGTAAATGATCAAAACACCTGGTACCCATTGTTCAATGCATTAGTAGACTATATTGATGAAAATTCTGGCACTTGGGCATATAAAAAGTAGTCACTATATTTGATATGAGCAGGCATGAGCCCATGCTCGTGCTTGCGACGAACGCATGACTGTCAGCACACATCTCGAAAATTCGGTTTTTAAAAATCTTTAAAGACAATGCGCAACAGCTAATCAAAGACGTCATGCGGTTAAGAGACAGTGTGGGCATTCAATCGATCGCGGAAACGAGAAATGCGTTTATCAATTAATTTACACGCGGATTTCGATCTAAACCCCTTTTTTTCGTCTAGAACTCGTATTCGATATTAAATCGAACGATATTGTCTGGTTTAGAGCTATCAAAGCTAAATAAGGCCGCGGTACTCCAGAATAAGTTTTTACCTCCACCAAACTTGAATTGCCCAGAAAAACTTGGGCCAATCGCGTTAGTACTTTGGCTTTTGAAGTATTCAATACCTGGTTCGAAGGATGCTTTGTGGCGATATCTGAGCTGTGTTGCCAGTTCGGTTTCTAACTCATCATCAATAGTCGGACCTGTTTCGTAGGCTAAGGTAATATTTGCGGTGCCGGTCCATTTCCCCCAGTCATGCAAGACGATTAATGTTGAGCCGAATTCCCATATATCAGCATCGGTTTCACGTTCAATTTCAAATAGCAGGCCCCAGTCATTATTAAATTCACCATGCTCGCTCAGTTGGTACTTTGCTTCGAATTCGTAAGCCGTTATATCAAAATTTTGTTCGGAACTATTTGTCCCACTAAGCCCTAGCTCTAATAGCCAGTGGTCATTAATTGCTTGCCCATACGAAATGGTGTGTCTCTGCTGTTTGTCAGATTTTGTTCGATTATCGTGCTGTATAACCAATTCGTATTCGAGTTCGTTCTCGAGTTGTTGCACATATGGGTTGTAAATATTTTTAACTGTGTTGCCAGCAAAACTATTAGTAAAAACCAAGGTTAGAAGTATCGTGATCCCCCGCCAAATTTTCTTCTGAATCATTTTAAGCTTGCTCCGGCGTACGACTTTTTTGCATAAACGTGACCAGCGATACGCTAGTGATTATTAGTATGACGGTAGAGTAGAGCACTACTTCTGGATAGGTTGGAGTGGCTTCATAGCCTAAAACAGCATACGTCAGTTGTCCTAAAATCGAGGATTCTGAAAGGATCCAGCCTGTATCCCACACCGGCTTCGACGCTGATATCCAGTCAACTTGAATTAGTAGCTGAATGGCTTGAGCTGATATTCCGGCTGCGATTAGTGTCAGTAAGGCAATTTGAAGTTTCTTTGATGTTGCAGGGCGCCAGCTACTAATGGCTACGTAGCAGAGTACCCCGAAGCTTACGCCAATCATCAGTCCGATAAACCCGCTGGTCAATGCCTTGCCGATATCTCCTTGTGATTGAAAGAACCCGGTGTAGAAAATAATCATTTCGGTTAGTTCTCGAGTTATCGACAGTGCGATGACTACAGTCATAACCGGTACGATGCAAAGCTGTTTTTGCAGAATAAGTAAACAACAGATCACTAAGAGACAAATGCAAACAATGATCTGTATTGACGCATCTAAAACTTCTTGGCCGGCGTAGTCGAAGGTTTCGCCGACGGCGCTAAAATTGGCGGCATAAAAGATAGCGGCGATGCAGCCTATTGTTAAACCCATCCAAAGCCAATTCAGGCCGTGTTTACTTTGATTGGACACACATAATAAGACACTCAGTAAAGCACCCGCTTCAAGCGTTTCTCTGAGCACAAGGATGATGATGTCGAGTAGCATGGTCAGTTACTCTGCAATGATTTTGCCGAGCGCGGTCGACATATTAAACTCACCAAAAAATGGGTATTCACCGGGATCTAATGGGCCAACAAAAATGATAGCCTTACCGTTGCCGACGATTACTTTTTCTCGATTCAATTCATAACTCTCAAACTCTTCAGGAGTAGGGTCTTGATTGATCACTAAAAGTTTTACTTTCACGTTGGCTGGAATGACTACCTCAGCTGGATAAAATAAGTGGTCACGAATTCGTATTTCAATAATAGGGGTTGCTGCGCTAACGTATTGCGTAAAAATTAGAATGGCCACGAGCAGGCTATAGGTTGTAATTTTTTTCATTATCATAAATCCATACGTCTTAACTGTACTTTTGGTAGCGTCACGGTCACCGCTAAACCGCCTAATGAAGGCGACTCAGAAAGCTTAATTTCTCCGCCGTGAAGCTGAACAACATGGCTGACGATTGATAGGCCTAAGCCGGAGCCGGTAACCCCTGACGTATGTCTATCGCCACCGAGGCGATAGAAACGATCGAATACTCGTTCATAATCTGACGCCGGGATTCCCGGGCCGGAGTCTTGAACTATTATAGTAATGCTAGCGTCATCCGAGTCCTTAATGGTAAGCCTAATGTCGCCAGAATCGGGCGTGTATTTGCTGGCGTTCTCAAGCAGATTTTTTAGTAACATTGAGAGGGCAAACTCATCGGCTTCAATTTTGATATCCTCACCGATAAGCTCAACCGTCTGATGCTTCTCTTCAAGTGCTGAAAAAACATCTATTAAGGACATCTGGGCAACGGTTTTTAAGTTGCATTCAGTTAGCGTTCTTCGAAAGGTTTCTGGAGTTAGTCTATAAAGTGCCAGTATCTGTTCAATTGAGGCTTCCATGCGTTTAGCGCTTGCTTGAAGATCGGCAATGTTTTCATCCGCGGTCTCTATACCTTGGGAATGGTTATGCAGACTAATCTTGAGTGCTGCCAAGGGTGTTCTGAGTTCGTGTGCCGCGTCGGCTGCAAAACGCTGTTCACGCTCGAAGGCTTCGGAAAGTCGAGCAAACAAGGTATTGGTTGATTCAACCACCGACGACAGTTCGGCTGGAAGCCCATCGGTGCTGATTGTGCTTAAGTCGTTCGCGCTTTGCCTATGCAGTTTGTCAGCAAATTGTTTTAATGGTCTTAAGCCGTAACCAACGATCAACCAGACAAGCGTTGCAATAATCGGCAACACCCAGACTATGGGCAATATAGACTCCAATATTATTCCATCAATAAGCTTTCTGTATAAATCATATCGCTCGCCATACATGGTAACAATATTTGAACCGGGGTCTTGATGCCAGATCACTCGCCACTGCACGCCATTGGAATTGACAATATGAAAGTCAGACCTAGAATTTGCGATGGCCGTGATTGGCGCATTTTCGGATTTCGCGACTAATTTATCGTCATCCCAAAGCTGAAAAATCACGTTACTTTCAAATGTTTCGGCGTCTAAAGTAGCATGATTTTTATACAATTTTGTGGTCGTCTTAGCCATATCGGCCAGCCTTTTATCCAGTAAAACTCTGCCTGCATCGGCACTTCGGGTATAACCGTTTAGAGCGGCACCAAAATTGACAATACAAATCGTAGATAGAAGGACAATAATTAGGTAAAGACGAATCGATTTCATCGATATGCCTTAGTTTGACGATGGGGGAGAAGACGGGCTTTTCTGCTCATTGTTAATGGTATAACCTAAACCTCGGATAGTTCGAATAAACTCCGATGGTAATTTTTTCCTTAGGTTACTGATGTGAACTTCGATTGTATTGCTACCAATCTCTTCTCCCCAACCATATAACTTACTCTCAATCATGTCCTTGGTTTGGACTCTGCCTGCGTTCTCCATTAACGCCTTTAGAACCATATACTCTCGACGGGTAAGAGAGAGTGGCTGCTGGTCTAGATGAACCGTTTGAGCGGCAACATCTAAATCGACGCCTTTAATACAAATTTTATTGGTTTTAGTGGTGCTAAGCCTTCTGGCCAAGACCCGCAGCCGGGCAAATAACTCAGCCATATCAAACGGTTTTTCGAGATAGTCGTCGGCACCAACATCAAGTGCATTTACCTTGTCATCTATCGAATGCCGTGCGGTTAAAATGATGGTAGGCAAATCAATATGTGTTGCCCGCAAGCGACGAAGAACTTCTGTGCCGTCGATGTCAGGTAAGCCAAGGTCTAAGATGACTATCTCAGGTTTAAAGCTACTTAGTGCCGCTATTCCTGCGTGCCCTGATAATGCAGGATGAACAACAAAGCCCTCAACATTGAGAGCTTTGCATAATGCCGAGGAGAGCATTGGGTCATCTTCAATTAACAGTAGTTTCATTTGTTAACAACAGTTTCATTTTTACTTGATGCGATTTAGGATTTCGATTATAGCTTTTTCTGAATTCCGGCCAATGCTAAATCAATTTCTGTACGTCGACCGGCGTCAGCGATATTTCGACCGGGCCTTGGAGCGGCTTGTAGCGCTCGATCAAAGTAGACTTGAGCATCACTATACTTCTTTTTACTCACTAAAAAGTCGGCGTAGAAATAATTCGAGTCAATCCCTGTTGGGTTTATCTCTAAGGCTTTGGTCAGATATTGTTCAGACTTTTTCTTATCGCCAAAGGCAATTGGCCAGCCTGGTACGCTGTTATACAGAACGCCCAAACTGGTGTAGGCCGAACCATTCAAGGCCTTGTCATTAAGTGCAATCGCTGTTTCAAGGTGCGTTTTCGCCGCTTTGGCTAGACTTAGTGCACCTAAGCCTCCTTTAGCGCCTGCCAGTGTGGATTTTATAATGCCGGTCCAAATCTGGATTTCGGCATCATCAGGGTTGTTACTTAAGGCCGCGTCGCCTTTCACAACTAAGGCTTCAAATGCTTTGATCTGATCCTTGTCTTTAAGTTGATAATTGGCAATAGCCCAACCGGATTGGAGCTGGTTCAGAAGTGACTCTGAATTCTGCGCAAATACACTCTGTGAGAATGCAATCAGCACTGCCAGAGCGCATAATATTTTGAGTTTTGAGAGTATTTTGAGTTTTGAGAGTTTCATATTGGATCCTGTTAGTTTTCTATTTTGTATACTTTTTAATAATCGCTAGCTGCTTGATCAGTGAACCATCAACAACGCCTGGAAAAAGGGAGTTAATACGTACGAAAAGTTTTTCTGGCCATCCAATGTATTTGCGCACTGGGCTTGAACTTTTGAGCGCAGCGACAATAATTTCGGCTATCTTCTGAGGTGTATCTACGCCGTTACCCAGTTCCTTATTTAGCGCATTGGCGCTATTAGTATTCATTGCTGTTTCGGTCGCTCTTGGCGCGATATAGCTAACCGCAATATTGGTATCAGCGAGTTCTCGACGAAGTGATTCTGTGAAGCCCCTTAGCCCAAATTTGCTTGCGCAATAGGCAACAGAACCTGGCATGCCAATACTTCCAAGAATTGACCCTACGTTGATTAATGCCGCTTCTGGTTTTGCTTTTAAGATTGGTAGAATTTCTTTAGTAAGCAGCATTGGCATTGTCAGGTTGAACGAAATCATATCGACAAGCTGCTGTTCGCTCATTTGAGTTAACAGAGATAGCTGATTAATGCCTGCCATGTTGATTAGCGCGTCGGCATCATGCGCGGATCTAAGCACACATTGCCTTCCTGCTAAGGTCGCTAGATCGGCAACGATCACTTGATGGCTTAGCCCTTCAGATGAGGGCCTGTCTGATGATGCCCCGTTCGATGAGAGCGACTCGAACACCATATTTAGCGACTCCGCATTGCGCCCCACGAGGATAACGTTGGCGTTCTCATGGGCAAGTAGTCGTGCCGTTTCAGCGCCAATACCGCCACTTGCTCCGGTAAGGATAATATTCTTATTCTGTAAGTTCATAGTAAGTTTACAGTCTTCAGGCTGCGAGGCTCTCGACTTGCATTTGATTCAGCTCGCGAAAGACATTGCCATAAAGGTGATAAAACATCTTCGAGCAATGAATGATTTGCTCTTGGTCTTTTGGGTCATCAATTTTATTCATTAGGTCTTCAAAGAACTTAATGTGTTCAATGTCAATGGCACCGTGAGATCGTAAGTAGCTGAATGCGCTCTTGGGTAAGCCTAAAGCCTTTTGGATGCTGCCTGCCGCGTTGTCGGCCATGTTGACACTGGTGCCTTCGAGTACATGGACCATTCCAAAGAAGCCAACTGGATTAATTCTATTAATTACATCGTAAGCATAAGACACCATCAATTCAGTTGAACTGTTTGGCTTACTATTGCGAGCAACTTCTTTGTTGTAACCACATTTTTCTAAATCATTGAGTATCCACTCCTGATGGCCGAGTTCTTCTTCAATGTACTCAGCTAATGCTTCGCGCAACCATTCCTTTGATTCTGGCATGCGGCTACCCGCTGACATCAACAATGGCGTTGTGTGTTTTACATGATGATAGGCTTGCAGCAAGAATGCGCCGTAGTCATCTTTGCAAATCTCGCCCTGCATCGCGCGTTGCATAATCGGCGACGTTAACAGGTAGTTACGTGCTTGTTCTGTTTCGGATTGTAGTCGTTGAAAAAAAGTCATTTTAATATTACTCACTGGTGCTAATTGAGAGGGTGCTTTGTTTTTGGAATCCGTGCGCTCATCCGCATAGAGCGCGTCGATACGATGTTCAAACTGTTGATTCAGTTGCTGGCGTTGAGGGCGACCATTTGCGGTCAATAGTCCATCCCACTGATTGAGCTCTAAGCGCTCCCATCTGCGAACTCGCGCATAATCGGGAAGGTTAGAATTTACCGATGAAATCCACTTCTGGATTTGTGCATCAGTGACGGTATCTGGAGCCGTCAATAACGCGGCTAAATGAGGCCGGTTTTCGCCGACAACAACACACTGAAGTAATAGCGGGCGACCGAGCAGTTCGCTTTCGACCCATTCAGGGCTTATGTTGCGTCCGAAACTGCTGATAATGGTGTTCTTGCTTCGGCCATTGACCGACAAATAACCCTCTTCAAATGTGCCTAGGTCGCCGGTGTCAACTGAGCTCGGGTACCAACTTTCTGGGTCATCGAAATAGCCTTGAAATATTGGCTTTGATATTACGATGTGTTCGCCGTTCATCACTAGGCTGCAATGGGGTAATAATTTACCGACTTTTTCCGCTCGATTATTGTTAGGTGTGTTTAGCGCGACAACAGAACCACACTCAGATAGGCCATAGCCCTGGTAAACGGGTAGCCCAACCTCATGTGCTTGGGTCAATAAGTTTGGCGCTACTTTAGCGCCACCTACAGCAATAAACTTAAGCGACTTAGGCGCTGTCCAACCCTGAATGCAAGCTGCAATCAAAGCTGTTAATAATTGCGGCAGTAAAATTAGCGTATTTGGCTGAACGCTCGAAATACAGCTAAGCAGCTTATTAATATCTAGCCCCGAGCTACCACTTAATCCACGGTTCTCGTCGCTTGGAACAACAATTGTCCCGCCGCTTAACAGTGGCGCGTAAACCCCCGCAACATTTTCCAGAAGTGTTGCCAGTGGAAGAAGGCAAAGATGTTTTGGTGCATCGATGTTTATGCTGGTCGCCAGAGCATCGGCTGTTAGCCACTGATGATCTGCTGTTAGACAAACACCTTTTGGTGCTCCTGTTGAACCTGATGTGAAGGTGATTTTCTGGGTATGAGTCGGGCATTTCTGCTCAGAAATACTTAAATCCTCATGCCTTACCTTTGGTTTGAGCCGGAGCGCTCGAATAGAGCACAACGAATCGATTTCAGAGGCTTGCGTATTTATCTCTAACGTCGTGCCAATTAAATTCTCAGAGTTAGTGAGCAATAAATCTACAAGTGTGTCGTGTAAGCAGTTTTCTAACTGGCTTGCACTAAAAAAGTCTGGTAACGGTATACACCTGATGCCTAATTCTTGGCATGCCAAATCGATTAGTACCCAATCGATACTGTTCTGTGCATGTAAGGCGATGGTGCTTACATTAAGGTCTCTAAACCATTGGCCGAGGTGAGCTATCTTATCTTCGAGTTGCGAATAGGTAAGTGAGCTTTGGCCGTTAGTGATTGCAATTCGACTATCAACATCAATGATGCGATTTTTCTCTAGACGAGCCGCTAGAGTCTTTGCGGAATGCATTATTGAGCCCTCTGGTTGTTGGTTAAGCGAATAGCGCGAGCTAAGGATGTGGTTTCGGCTTTATGTCGATTAAAAATAGTTTCCAATCGTCTATTTTTAAGTGCGTTGTCGATGGTGTGCTCAAGATTGCAGATCATCACCTTTGGCGCTCTTAGGTAATAGGCGCCCCAATCATCAGCATCCCCAGCGAGCTTTTCTGGCAGTGCATCCGATAAAATAACGGGTTCGCAGCCTAGCCGACTAATCAGTTTTTCGATTTCAGTTGTCGCAGTGAAGGTCATCCATTTAAAACCAGACTTTCTCAAACTCAGGGCAAGTAAGGTAAATAGTAAGCCTCCGGCACTGACATTTTTAGCAGCAAAATTACCTATCTCAACAATGTCTTTTCTATCAACGGCGGTTAAACAAGTTGACGATATCGCTTCTTCGATAGGGCACTCCATATATTGCTCAAGGAACAATGCATTCTCTGAAGCGCTTCTAATCCCGATTGTCGCCGTGGTTTCGTTTCCATTACTAAGCGCAATAAGCCTAGGCATAAATGACCGTATGACGGCTGAATGAGTGTCCGCGAATTTCTGCGTAATGAATCGCTCTAATTCGAACCTATATTCGCTTGACTCTTGATGAAGCGAAGTTGAAACCTGCGCTTGTCTCATAGTAGTCGGAACTAAATAGTTTGATACAAAGCGTTGACCTTCAGTTCCTAGTGCGTTCTGTTGCTGAAGCATGTTTTTCTCGTTAAATGGATAACCTTGAGAAACATCCTAATAGTGAAACCTTAAAGTAACCTTAAGCTGTGGCGTTATCTCAAATTTTTAATCAGAACACGAGAGAATCACTGAATTTTAAGACTTACTTAAGGTTGATGGGTTAATGTGTTTGAATAGGCGGTTAAGTGACTATTGACAACTACCTTAGCCAATATGTTAATTTGCTAAACTCTGTTAACCATGACAATGAAGGATTGAATGAGAAAGAAAATACTATCACTACACCTGCTTCTTGCTTCGTTTATGGCGCCTGCGTTCATTATGGTGGCGATATCCGGGGGTCTTTACTTAATCGGTATCAAAGGGGCGAATATTGAATCTGAGGTTAGTGTTCCAGCGCAATTTTCATTAGACCTTAGCTCAAATGAGTTAGAACAAGATGTGCGGACTATACTCGGGCAATTAGATCTAAAAACAAACTTTGAGTATTTAAGAATCCGTGGTTCATCTATAACCACACGGCCAACCTCGCGCGAACATTTGAGACTTAATGTGACCGATGAGGGTTTGAAAATTCAGATAGTAAAGCCTGATTTACAAAGTTCATTGATTGAATTACACAAAGGTCACGGCCCAACATTATTTAAGACTTATCAAAAGTTGGTTGCGCTTGGGTTAATTTTTGTGATGCTCAGCGGTCTTTGGATGGGAATAAGCAACAAAATGATGAGAAAGAAAACACTCGTCGCTACAGCGCTCGGTCTTGCCACCTTCATAGTGTTAGCCTTGTCTTAGCTATTGTTGCATTAGCGGCAGGTTCCACTCGGCCAGTATCGTTATTTAGTCAAACCCAATTTCAGGTTATTAAACCTTTTACCTTAGAGCTTAGAGCTTTCTCAGGCCTAGTTTTGGCTTGAACTCGTACAGCAATAAGCCGATACAAACTAGGGCCGCGCCCATCCATACCTCGGGTACTAACGGTTCGTTATTTAGCCAGCTGCCGACCGATAGCGCTGATATTGGTGTCACTAAGGTAATCAGTGCAATACGGCTAGCGCTTACATGTTTGAGTAAGTAGTAATAGAGCGTGAAGCCAACGCCGGTTCCAATTAGGCCAAGATAGAGAATCGCGCTCCATGCTTTGCTGGTAAAACTAATGTTGGTAAAGCTAAGGCTTAGTTCGGGTTCGAGTAACAATGCAGCGGCTACAAAAAAAGGTATCGCTACGATCAGGCTACCAGTGGTGATTTGCATACCAGGAAGATCTAGGTCTTTGACTAATTGGCGTGTAATGACAGAGGTGGCAGACGAGATAAGAACTGCGATCAGAGTCAGAAATACGCCTTCGATCGACGCATCAGCTAAATTTAAGCCGGCCGAGAACACAAGATATAAGCCACCTAAACCTAGTGATAGGCCGAAGAGTCTGGTTGGCGTCAATCTAGTTTCAGGCTCAACCAATGCGGAAAATAATCCGGTGGTTAATGGCGATAAGCCGAATAGTACGGCGATCCAGCCTGATGGTATCAATTGCGCTGCCGCGTAGAACAAGCTCATGCATACAAAGATTGATAGACCGCCGACCAGATAGACCTTTCTGGCTGCGGCATCGACTCTGAACTTCGAACTCATGAAAATAACAATAGAGCCGCAAAAAGTAACGCCGATTAGCATCCTTAACAATGCGCTGGTCATTGGCGCGCCTGCCGAACTCCATTTAATCGCCAGCGGGGTGGTTGTCCAGATTATCAGCACCAGAACAAACGATATGGGTATTGCTAAGGTTGAAAAGCTAAATAGCTCTCTAGTTTTAACCTCGGTTTTCATTATCTGGATCTCGGTGCGTATGGTTTAGTGAAATATAACTGGCAAAAAAAAACCGCAACCTTCGATGGGCTTGCGGTTAAGTATCTATTTTAACTTTAAAAGGCTAAGTCAAAGCACACAGAACCGTATTTTTCGGCGTGACAGTAAGCTGTCGGATTTTTCTGATATGCGTCATCTTGATAGTTTCGTTGGTTGTCGAGTCGATGTCAATCTGAGCCTGCGAATAGTCGAGGCGTTAGTCTGCATTAGCTATTCTCGCGCCCAGAGTCGGGGGGCAGAATAGCTTGCGGCGTTTGGCACATTAAATAAAGCCAAATGTCATAGCTCAGGCTTTGCCTAAAAGCATACAATATAGCGCTAAAAGTCAGCGCTAATTTGCCCTGCGCTTGATCCATTGTGCTAAACCGAAATCAGTTAAACGGAATCTTTATGTCTACTATTGTTAACCGTCGTGACCTCGACTTTTTAATGTATGAAACTCACAAGCTTGATGAGCTGTTAGAACGTGAGCGTTTTAGTGACTACGATAAAGAATCAATTGACGCGATTCTCGATCTTTGTCAGTCGATGGCGCAAGACAAATTTCAACCCTTCGCTGGCTACCTTGATCAGAATGAACCACAGTACATTGATGGCAAGGTCGAGATTATCCCTGAAGTCAAAGAAGCTCTTAGCGCCTATAAAGAAGCCGGTTTATTTGCCAGCGGTTATGACTACGAAATGGGCGGCATGCAGCTTCCTAGTGTGGTTCACCAATCTCTAAGTGCGATATTCGTAACCGCAAACACCTCGGTTACCAATTATATTTTTCTAACCCAAGGCGCAACAAATATGTTGAATGCCTGCGGTTCGGACGAGTTAAAGGCTAAGTACATGCACAAAATGGTGGCCGGTGATTGGTATGGCACTATGTGTTTGTCCGAGCCTCAGGCCGGATCATCATTAGCTGATATTCGTACCAAAGCTGAAAAACGTGATGATGGCAGCTATAAAATCACCGGTACTAAGATGTGGATTTCCGCTGGCGATCATGAGATGACCGATAATATCGTTCACATGGTATTGGCCAAAATTCCTGGTGCGCCCGCCGGTGTGAAAGGTATTTCCTTATTTCTAGTGCCAAAGCATCGTGTTAACGATGACGGTAGTATCGGCGAGCCTAATAATATCGCCTTAGCTGGCTTGAATCATAAAATGGGCCATAAAGGCACTACCAATTGCTTGCTTAATTTCGGCGAGAGCGGAGACAGTATTGGCTATCTTGTTGGTGGCGAGAATCAAGGCCTCTCAAACATGTTTCACATGATGAATGAGGCACGCGTTGCGGTAGGCATGGCGGCAACGGTGATTGGTCTGGGTGGCTATTTATACTCTTTAGACTATGCTCGTAATCGCCCACAGGGCAGGCATCTAACGAATAAAAACCCTGAGTCGCCAATGGTGATGATTTCAGAGCATGCAGACGTTAAACGTATGCTGATGACGCAAAAAGCATTTGTTGAAGGGGCGCAGTCATTAATTCTTTACGCCGCTCGTTTGCTTGATGAGCAGGCCAGCGCGGAATCTGAAGAAGAGAAAGTGAGAGCGACATTATTACTAGAGTTATTAACGCCAATTTGTAAATCATGGCCCTCTGAGTTTTGTTTGGAGGCCAATAAGTTAGCGATTCAGGTGCTCGGCGGCTATGGCTACACTCGCGAATACCCGGTTGAGCGATACTATCGAGATAACCGCTTAAACCATATTCACGAGGGAACTCATGCGATTCATGGTTTAGACATTATGGGCCGTAAGGTTCGTATGGCCGATGGTGCGGCGCTAAAGGCGTTGGCCTTTGAGATTAAGAAAACGATTAGTGCTGTCAGTGCCCACGATCAACTAGGGCGTCACTGTCAAGACCTTGGTGCTGCCATGGGCCAAGTTCAGCAAACCCTAGAGTCAGTAAGCCAAGCCGCAGATCCATCACTAGCGTTGGCTAACGCGACCATCTTCCTAGATGCGATGGGCCACGTTGTTATTGCTTGGATGTGGCTCAAGCAAGCCGTTGCAGCACTTGAGGGCCAAGCCAAAGGTAAGGCTAATGACGCAGCTTTTTATAGTGGTAAAATTGCAGCCTGTAAGTTTTTCTATCGTTACGAGCTACCAAAAGCGATGGCTAGTTTCGAGTTGGTTAGCTCATTAGACGATACGTGCTTTAATTTGACTGCCGAAGAGTTTATTGGTTACTAGTCTCTAGTCTTCTAGTCTCTAGTTGTCATATCTATTTGCTTGTAATGTCAGTCCAAGGCGCGACTGACATTGATAATCACTGATGTGTAGATTTGCCTATTGAGTGGTGACCGCTATTGCATGCCTGACTGAGGCTAGAGACGATTCTTGCGAGACCTTAATGACAACACTGAATTCAGCAATACAATGTTATTATTGGCGGTCATACCTTGGTAACTTATACCCCAGCAACGATTAAACGGAACTTCAAATTATGAGCATATTATCTTCTGTAAAACGCGCATCTATTGCCGCCTTCACTTTTGCCTCCCTAATGCATGCAGTAAACGCAAACGCAAACCCGCTAGAAGGCATACCATCAGGCGCCTATAACGTAGACCTAGCCCATGCGAGTGTGATTTGGAAAGTAAGCCATTTCGGTTTTTCTACTTACGTCGGACGGTTCAATGATTTTTCCGCTGATATAGCTCTAGATGCTGAAAACTTTGAAAAAAGCGGTGTAAACGTCGAGATTAAAGTTGACTCGTTAGACACTGACTATCCGTTCCCTGAAAAGGAAGACTTTAACAAAGTGTTAGCTGAAGATTGGTTTAAGTCAGCAGAACATCCGTCGATTACCTTTACCGCGACGTCTGTGAGCGCGCTTGACGGTTCTAGCTTCACTATTGATGGTGATCTTACTCTGATGGGCCAAACTCACCCAGTAAGTTTGGACGCCACGCTTAACGGCGCAACTCCATCGCACCCATTTGCCAAAGTGCCTTTAATCGGTTTCTCGGCGACTACTTCGATCGACCGTACCGTTTGGGGTCTTAGTAAGTATGCTCCAAAGATTGGAGCACAAGTGTCGATTGAGATCGAAGGTGAGTTCTTAAATAAGGCCAAGTAAGCGCGGCCTGCCCAATAGGCCCTTAATCAACGAGGCTGAGCAATAATGGCGAAAGCCATCGAGAGTTGTAATCTCGGTGGCTTTTTTGTTGTCGCTGATTAAATATGTCGAGTTAGTCGCCTCTGCTTGACGTTGTCGAAGACAAATTAGTTCTATTTCGCTATCCTCACCTATCAACGCTATCTTCGAAGTATTGAGATGCATTCCAACAAAAGTTTTCTAATATAAGTTTTACTACCACTAATTCACACGCAAATTATGTCTCAATTTAACTCGTTCTACGACACTCTAGTTTTCAAGCACTCAAAATGGGTATTGGTGGTTGTTGCCATAATGTTGGGATCTCTCTGGCCATACCTGGATGATTTTCGTTTAGACACCTCATCTGATTCTCTGGTGCTAGAAAACGACAAGTCGTTGAAGTATTTTCGTGACGTGGTGACTAAATACAGTGGCGAAGAGCTATTGATTTTGACTTATGCGCCGAAGGGCGACCTGTTTGCTGATGAAACCTTGGCTGACATACAGCGGTTAACCGAGGAGCTGAAGGTATTACCGCCGGTTAGTTCGGTATTATCGATAATCGATGTGCCGCTAACACAGAGCCCTCCGGTAACTCTCGGAGAATTGGCCAGCTCGACTCAGACATTGCTCGATGAGCGAACTGACCGAGCCCTAGCCAAGAAAGAGTTTCGCGATAGTGACTTATACCGCGATCTGCTGGTCAGTAACGATTACTCAACAACCGCAATTGCGGTGTCACTTAAGAGTAATACCGAGTTGTCTGGTTTGTTAGATCGTCGTAATAGCCTACGTTTGCAACGCGAGAGCAGCGGCCTCACTGTCGAGCAGGAAGCTCAATTGAATGCTCTGACGCTCGAATATCAGGCCAAGGACGACGCGTTTAAAGCTCGGCAAAGTGAGTTTATTGAGCAGGTGCGCGGCATTATGCAGCCCTACCAAGCGAACGCGAAGCTGTTCTTAGGCGGTTTGCCGATGATTGTTGCCGACTCGGTGGCTTTTATTAACTCTGATTTTGAAACCTTTGGTTTAGCGTCACTGGCGCTCATTGTGTTAATTTTAGCGATTGCTTTTAGACAGCTTGGCTGGGTTATTATGCCGCTGCTTACCTGTGCCGTGACAGGATATATCGTGGTGGCCTTACTTGGGCTGCTAAATTGGCCGATTTCGGTAGTGTCATCGAACTTCTTATCATTGTTACTGATCATTACACTATCGTTGAACATTCATCTGATCGTGCGTTATAGAGAACTGGCGACATTAGCCCCGAGTCTCGATCAACGCAGTTTATTGAGTCAGACAGTGCGGTCAAAATTTATCGCCTGTATTTATACTGCATTGACCACCATCGTCGCCTTTGCATCTTTGATTGTCAGCGGTATTCGACCGGTAATCGATTTTGGCTGGATCATGTGTTTAGGCATTGCCGTGTCAGTAGCAACTACCTTTATCGTTTTCCCGGCGCTTACGGTGTTTATGAAGCCAAGACAAGTGGCGGCCAACAAAGATGTGATCAGCACCGTGGTTTTAGACGGCGCGCAAAGACTTCATAAAAGGGGACCAATAGTTGCCGTATTTTTCGTTGCCGTTGCCGCAGTCGCTGCCTACGGAATGGCCAACCTCACAGTTGAGAACAGATTCATAGACTATTTCAAACCGAGTACTGAAATTTATCAAGGTATGGTCGAAATTGATGCCAAGTTGGGTGGCACCACTCCGCTGAATATCATCATTGATGCACCTAAGAGCTTTTTCGAGAAGCCTGTCGAAGAAGTAAAGCCTGTGGCCGACCAATCAGCACCCGCTTTGGCTGGCGATGACGATGACTTTTTTGACGAGTTCGATGATGAGCCAGCACAATCGGCCGCTAATGATGACGACTTTGATGAGTTTGACGAGTTCGATGAATTTGACGAGCTAAGTTTTGATGGAAATAGTTCGAACGGTAATAGTTCGGCTAATATCGTCGCGACCTCATACTGGTTCAACGAGGGCGGCATTCGCAAGATTCAAGCGATACAGAAATCCTTAGACTCACTCGAGGCTACCGGTAAGGTGATGAGCCTTGCCACCACGATGAGCGTATTTGCGGGCTTAAAGAACGCCAAGCCAATGGATAATATCGATTTGGCATTTATGCTTAACGTGCTGTCTGATTCGAACAAGCAAACCTTATTTAAACCGTACATCTCCGATGATGGCAATCAACTGCACATCAATATTCGTGTGTTCGAGACCTTGAAAGGCCTAGATCGAAATCAACTAATCACTGATATTCGAAACCTATTGGTAGAAGAGCATGGCCTAGAGCAAGAGCAAGTTAATATTTCAGGGTTGTTAGTGTTCTATAACAATATGTTGAATTCTCTTTTCAGCTCACAAATTCTGACCTTGGGAACGGTGTTTATCGTCATTTTTCTAATGTTTATTGTTTTGTTTCGCAGCGTCAAATTGGCACTGATTACGATAGTGCCGAATGTTTTCTCAGCCAGTGTCGTGTTGGGGATTATGGGCGTGTTTAAAATTCCTTTAGACTTAATGACAATTACCATCGCAGCCATTAGTGTCGGTATCGCGGTAGATAATTCGATTCATTTTATCGACCGTTTTAAAAACGAAATGAGTCAGCGAAATGATCCAGCCTCAGCGATTTTTGAGGCTACTAATAACGTTGGTCAAGCGATGTTCTATACTACCATCGTGATAACCGCAGGTTTTTTGATCATGGTGTTCTCTAATTTTGTACCAACCATGTATTTTGGCGTGCTTACTGCATTAGCGATGATCACTGCATTGATCGCTAATCTAATTATGCTGCCGATGTTGGTAGCGAAATTTAAACCATTGTCATAACTCAAATAATCGTTGTAACACTAATAATTGCAGCAAAAAATTACTCTGTAATTTTGTTGGCAACCATTTGTTAATTAAACTAACTAGGCTCAATCATGTTTAAACGTCTCAGTAGTATCGCTGTTGTCTCTTTATCGTTAATCGCCAGCTCAGCCTTAGCACAGCCCGAAACGCTTAGTGAGCAAGAGCTACGATTAATTTCTTGGGTTGATAAGAACCAAGATCAAATTTTGACTGAGTTGAAATCTCATGTTGAGATCAATACCGGCACTGCCAATATTGAAGGCCTTAATCTATATCGCGACCTTTTGTCGGCCGACCTAGCGGCGCTCGGGTTCAGTACCGAGACACATTCCTCCAGTGATATAAAAGTGCTGAGTTGTAAAGGCGGCAGTATTCAAATTGCAGATCATCTTGTCGCTAAACGATCGGGCTCAGCGAAAAACAGAGTACTGATGAACGGTCATATGGACACTGTATTCTCGAAGGATGATGAATTTCAGACCTTGAATATCGCTGATGACGGTGTCTTAAAAGGCCCCGGTGTGGCCGATATGAAAGGAGGCATCGTCATCATGATTAACGCACTGCGGGCGCTGCATGCACAAGGTTTGTTAGACGACACAAATCTAACGGTGTTGTTCAATAGCGATGAAGAAATCGGTTCTTTAGGGTCGAGACAACTTATTGAAGAGCTGGCCCGTCAACATGACATTGGGCTGGTGTTTGAAGGTTCCTACAATAATTTGGCAACTCGGGCACGCAAAGGTTTAGGGCAGGTTCGATTGCGGGTTACCGGCCGCGAGTCGCATGCCGGTGGCGCTCATGAAGAAGGCGTCTCGGCGACGCTGGAATTGGCGCATAAGGTTATCGAGATCGAAAAGCTAACTGATTATTCGCGTAAGGTAACGGTCAATACAGGTGTACTTAGCGGCGGCGAGAAGCGTAATACCGTGCCAGGCTGTGCTGATGCCTATATTGATATGCGTTTCCCATCGCTTGAAGCGGGGCAACAATTGGAACAAAGCGTGAAGCGTATTGCGGCGGCCAAGCCAGTGGTGAAAAATGCCAAATACCCAGATCTACCTATCGTCGAAAGTTGGGCGGTGTTGCATAGACCGGTGAAGCCTGAAAATGCTAAAGTCGATGAAATTATCGCACAGGCAATGGCGTTGTCAGCTTTGATCGGTGAGCCAATTGTAGGCACACGTTACTCCGGCGGTGGCACTGACGGCTCCATTGCTCAAGGTGTTGGTCTGCCAACCATGGATAGCCTTGGTATGGATGGTAAAGGCGCGCATTCTTCAAGAGAAGAATCTACCGTGCAAAGTTTGATCGCGCGCACAAAATTAGCGGCGGTCATGCTAGCTCGTCAGCTTCATCAGTAAAGTGAATTTTAGTGCGAACGCGAGGCGACTACTAACATCACGAATTAGGGCTTTTGCTGCCTTTTTTGCTGCTACCTTATCGATTCTTTTAACCTATTTAACATCTTCTTTTGCAATGACATTACCAGCTAATTCTATCGAACTTATTCACGGCGACGGAGCTGCAACTCACGCCGTCATCTGGTTGCACGGCTTGGGTGCCACGGCCAATGATTTTCCACCAATCGTGCCTGAGTTGGGCTTATCGTCAAGCCGAGTTATTCGCTTTATTTTCCCACAAGCGCCTGACCGCCCGATTACCATTAATGGAGGCATGCGTATGCCGGGTTGGTACGACATAAAGGGCGTAAGCATTGAGGATAAGCAAGACGCGGTAGGTATGGCCGAGTCTCGTACAATGCTAGATCAGATTATTGCGTCCCAAATTGAAAGCGGCATCGCGAGTGAAAATATTATTCTTGCTGGTTTTTCTCAAGGCGGTGCAGTGACCTATTTCACCGGCGTGCGCAGTAAGCACAAACTGGCGGGGTTGCTAACTCTATCGACCTATTTGCCGTTTGATCAAGATACCAAGGCCGAGCAAAGTGGTGACAATATTAATACCCCTATCTTCGCCAGCCATGGTACTCATGACGGCGTGGTGCCACTGAGCATGGGCAAGCGCAGTGTTGATGTCTTGACTGAGTTGGGTTACCCGGTGACTTGGAAAACCTATCCGATGGAGCATCAAGTGGTGATGCCGCAAATTAAAGAAATTGGCGCTTGGATCAATGAGGTTTTCAGCAAGCAATAATTAAGGTAAGGTGCTGGTAGAGAAGAGAGAGGGCTAATAATAAGAGAATTATGCCTTATGAGACAATTAAAAACTTCAAGCTTTATAGCCTTTGTAATCTTAGTGGCGCTGGCACTAAGTTCCTTGCTAGCTTTTGCCGAAACCGATCACCATCAAATAAAGCTTAATCAGCTCGGATACCTTCCGAGTGCCGCTAAGGTGGCTATTGTCGCAGATACTAGCTCTAACAGCGTTGCTAGTGACGGCCCAGATAAGTTTTACATTATTGATCTAGATACAGGTAAAACGGCATTTACCGGTACTCTGTCGAACTCCCAGCGATGGCCGTACTCTGATGAAATGGTTCGCAAAGCAGACTTTAGCGCATTGACGGAGAAAGGGAACTATAGCGTTGCACTCCAAGCTTCTGATCAGTCTTTGAATCACAGAGAGAAGAACCAAGCATCGAGTTCATTTCCATTTGAGATTAGCGATACGCCGTTTGAACGGGTTCATCAGGCGGCGATTAAGGCGTTTTATTACAATAGATCAGGCACTGCAATTGACCCTTTAACTGGAGGCTCTCATGCTCGTGCTGCTGGTCACGGTGACACGCGAATGAAAGTGCATAAGTCGGCGGCTACTAATAAACGACCTGAAGGCACGTTATTATCGTCTCCTAGAGGTTGGTACGATGCGGGTGATTACGGTAAGTACGTAGTCAATTCTGGGATATCAACTTACACCTTGTTGTCCGCTTATCGGCACTATTCCGACTACTATCGAGGCTTGAATCTTAATATCGTTGAAAGCGGCAATAATGTGCCGGACTTATTAGATGAAATAAAATGGAATCTTGATTGGCTCGAAACGATGCAGGATCTAGACGGCGGTGTCTATCATAAACTTACCGCGTTGGGCTTCTCGTCTATGGACGATCAACCTAGCGAGGAAGATTCGCAGCGCTACGTAATCGGTAAATCAGTAACCGCAGCTCTGAATTTTGCCGCTGTTTTGGCAAATGCGAGTACCGTGATGGCCGACTTTGAAGATCAGTTTCCGGGCGTCGCTGACGGCTATAAGAATAAAGCGATTAAAGCTTACCAATGGGCCAAGCAGAACCCTGATGCTTATTATCATCAACCTGATGACGTCAGCACCGGAGCCTATGGTGATAAAAACGCAAGTGATGAATTCGCTTGGGCGGCGGCCGAGTTATTTATCGCTACTGGCGAAAAACATTATTACCATGAGTTTCTTGCTCAGCAAGTAAGCCCATCGCAAGATTTATCTTGGTCTAGCGTGAGCGCTCTGCCGTATATTTCGCTACTCTCCTCGGCAAAAGGTTTATTAAGTGATCAGCAATATACTGAGCTGAGTAATAAGCTACTGGCCACCGCAGATCAACACTATGCAATCTATGATACTTCAGCCTATGGTGTATCGGTTTCTGAAGCTGATTTTGTCTGGGGTAGTAATAGTGCGGTTCTCAATAATGGACTGGTGCTAATCCAGGCTTATAGGCTTAGCAACGATGACAAGTATCTTGAAGCCGCCATGAGTACTCTCGACTATGTGTTAGGCAAAAACGCGACCGGCTATTCATTCGTTACCGGCTATGGCGATAAAACCCCAGTCAATATTCATCATCGGCCGTCTACCTCCGACGACAATGATGTTCCTGTACCTGGCTTTTTAGTTGGTGGGCCACACTCAGGAAAGCAAGACAAATGCTCTTATGAGGGCCGCTTTGCTGCGACCACTTATGCTGACACGGTCTGCAGCTATTCAACTAATGAGATTGCCATAAATTGGAATGCGCCGTTAGTCTATATGTTAGCGGCCGCGATCAACCTGCAATAGAGCAAGGGTTCGATTAAAGGTTATTCCCCCCCGAGCCCGCTGATGCTGAAATTTGTACCCGTTTGCATCGACACAGGTGGATGGGTATTAAATATTTATTCCAGCGATTTTGGGTATTTGTATCGGGCAATAAATGCGTGTCACCAAATTTTCTCTTATCTATGTTTTAAACTTCTACTCTAAAATGAATCGTTTATCTTTAATATTATTCTGTCTATTCATGTCACTGCCGTCAGCAGCTGTGATTACACGCCATGATATACCCGCAGAGTCCTATCTCGCTGGAACATCTGACAACCTTGGTTACATGGTCGATTTGCCCTATGAAGGTCATGGCGCATTAATTCATCCCCAGTGGGTTGTCACAGTGGCGCATACAGTATTCGGCGAATACAGTGATGAAGAGGTATCGATTAATGGTATTAATTATCCAATTGATAAGGTCATAATTCATCCTGGCTATAAGAAGGTCCCTCAGGCTTTGCTTGAGCAGGTAACTACTAACGGCATTATGGACCACCTGTTGAATAACGATGATGTGGCCTTAATCAAGCTGAAAGCACCGATTGGTTCGGCTCACCCAATTTTGTTGAGTAAAAAAGGCGATGCAGAATTATTACCGTTTAACTTTTACGGTCGTGGCGCTACCGGTACAGGCCTGACAGGAGATATGAACGGTACGAAACAAGACCGTATATTGCGCAAAGGTGAGAATTATTTTGAAAAGGCTGAGCGACAATGGTTAATATATCGCTTCGATAAACCTGAAAATGGCTTGCCGTATGAGGCGATGCAGGGCTCGGGTGATAGTGGGGCAGGCCTAGTTGATCAGGAAAGTGGCATACTGTTGGGGCTCGTTAGTTGGCAATATTGGCAGGGAGAGCTAAAAGCATATCAGTCAGGAGTCTATGGTAGAGAAGCGTATAGTGTCCGGATCAGTTATTACCGAGAATGGATAGATGAAGTTATAAAAACATCAGTAATAAAAAATCATTGACACCTTACTGAATACGCTAGAGACCAGAGCGAAAGAATGGCACTTACTGCTCAAAAAAGACAATCGTGAAGAGAAAATTGAACTGGATACTGACCTCTTCAATTCACGGTACGAAAATCAATCTTTAGCGATAAATGGCCCAAGTTTGATTGTCCTAGGCGTTGATCCTCTTTGTAATGTTTAGGATTAGACGCCAATACACTCGGTTAATCCTGGTCTCGTCCACTGAAAAATTTGGAATATGAAGGAATGCCGTAATACCCATGGAAACTTACCATAAAGATCGGGTGCCGCTTCTTTGCCATATAATAGCTAGAACAGGCGAACTAATAACTAGAGTAAATTGGGCATATAGGCATACCTCAGTAAAACCAAGTCAGGCAATGCCATAAATCAGGATAGTTGTTTTTTGATTTTTAACTTTTTCACCACAGTGATGACACTCACGCAGCGGTCAGATTATAAATAACTAAGCCACCAATCCTTTCGCGTTTTCTTTATGTTGGCAAACCATGCACAAACAGGATACAGCATGAGTAAAATAGCTACCCATATCAGGTAAACCACGGGCAAACTAAAGCCCCAGCCTTCTGGATAGAAAATGAAAACTCCTTTCATTTTCATGGCGTCAAAGCCCAAGGCAATGCCTGTGAGCAATGCCAATAGATGAATCAGATATAAGTGAGCTACATAAAACAGAAACGGTGTGCGGCCAAATGTGGTGAGCACCTGGGCCAGTTTACCAGTACGACCCTCGGCCAGTGCGAGTAAGATAAAACAAGGGCCAAGCGTGATGCACAAATACAAGAGTGAGGGTGGGTATTTACTCACATTCATAAAATCCATCGAGGTTTGCAACCATGAATCCGTATTTAAAGCCCAACCGATAGGCTCTCCATAGCTATTGAATCCACGTAATACCAGGAACGCGATACACAGGCTTACTCCTAATGTTAGTAAATAGCGCTTGCGCTGCTCAGGCTCTAGAGTAAACAGCCTCGCGCTACTAAAGCCTAGCGCCATAACGCCAATCCAAGGTAGTAAGGGATAAGAAAACAGTATGTGAAATGACTCAAAGACAAGCGATGATGGTGCGTGCAGAGCCACCCATAAAGGAGCCGTATCGAAACCACCATTTCCGGGCGCTGGCCAAATTCCATCCAGAGAATTGTGGCCTGCAATAATTATGATGCTAATTGCTAAAACCGCATTTATTGGTAAGTATTGCAATAGCCCTAAAATTATCATAGACGCCCCGATCGCCCAAATGACTTGCAGAATGATAAGGACTGAGCCACCTAATTCAGGCGAGCCAAACGGTGAAAACGTCCACGCGGTTGAAATGATAACCACCTCCACAAAGACCAGCCAAAAGCCACGTTTTATTAGAAACTGAGCTAGTTCATGTTTGCCTTTACGCAATGCCATTAAACCCGCAGAGGTGCCCGCGAGAAAAACAAACGTCGGGGCGCAAAAATGGGTAATAAAGCGAGTGAAGAATAAATCAAATTCAATCGAACCGCTGGCCATTGGGTCGTGGCTAGTGCTGGCATAATAGAAATAGTCTCTAACGTGGTCGAGTGCCATTATTACTACGGCTAGGCCGCGCACTAGGTCAATCGAGTCGAGGCGGTAAGCTCTTTGATTGCTGTTGCTCATATGTTTCCTTTATGATGTTTTGCAAAGGGCAGACGGGGTTGAAGTCCTTTGATCGTCGATTAATACACTTTTACACGCTAGCGGTGATTCCATTAAGTGGATAAATGATCTGTAAATTCGCCCTAAACGCTAATATATTTCATCCGTGTGATTAAACTGTTAGTTTCACCTCAAGCGTTTAAATGGTGAGTAGGTCATGGTTGAGTGAACTGGATTAAGCTCACTGTACGGGAGCAGGTGATTGCGTATGCTTGGAGTTAATCAAAGCGGATTTATCGCATCCGTCCCTAAATGTTCCACTGCGACGATACTTTTTAATCAAATATTGTATTCAGAGGCACCTTATCTCGGCTGCCGCCATAGGTTTTCATGACCTATGATATTCCCTTACCTTTATACGCGGCCTGAGTGTGGAGTTGACACTAGGTAAAATT
>Ga0075467_10000195_pt1 | contig 44920 bp, 42 predicted proteins | sample DEB08_DNA_9_FD_75067 | JGI IMG/M metagenome (GOLD analysis project Ga0075467, IMG submission 75067) | Aqueous microbial communities from the Delaware River and Bay under freshwater to marine salinity gradient to study organic matter... | ecosystem: Environmental > Aquatic > Marine > Coastal ... | reverse complement strand
TGGATGGCTGTCGATCGAAAACCCCGGAGTATTGACCTGGGTGGCGATACTTGCGCTATCCATTGTGCTTGCGGTTGGAATGTATTGGGGCATTCTGTGGCGTAGGATTTCCGGACAGATCGAGGTTGACGATGACGAAGACGCTTGAGGCATGATACCGGTACGCGGCGTTAACGGACGGCGAATTGCAGTTCTTGGCTTGGGCCGGACAGGCCTATCCGCTGCGCGCGCCCTGGTTGCGGGTGGGGCGGATGCGCTTTGTTGGGACGACGGGGACGCTGCGCGAGAGAGCGCAGAGGCCGAAGGTCTGACGCTGCACAACCTTGGGCGGGATGGGGCCTGGCATGGGGTCGCGGCATTGATTGTATCCCCCGGAATTCCGCATCTTTACCCCGTACCCAACCGGCATATTGCATCGGCGATGGCCGCGGGTGTGCCGGTAGATAACGACATCGGTTTATTCTTCAGATCTTTGGCGGTGCCGGAGTGGGATGGGTTTGAAACTGCGCCACGGGTGATTGCAGTGACTGGCTCGAACGGAAAGTCGACGACTTCGGCTTTGATCCAGCATTGCCTTGAGGTTGCGGGGCGCGAAAGCCAGCTTGCCGGAAATATCGGACGCGGTGTTTTGGATATTGATCCGCCGGGTGACGGCGACGTGGTGGTCTTGGAGCTGTCTTCATACCAAACGGAATTGGCCCGTGCGTTAACGCCAGATGTAGCGGTCTTTACCAATCTTACTCCGGATCATCTGGACCGTCATGGTGGCCTAGGAGGCTACTTCGCGGCGAAGCGGCGCCTATTCGCTGAAGGTGGCCCGGATCGCGCGGTGATCGGCGTTGATGAGGCAGAGGGACGTTTTCTAGCGGGCCAACTGGCAGAGGCTGCGAGCGATGATCGCGTTATCCGGGTGTCTGCGGGTCAGAAACTTGTCGGTGCGGGTTGGAATGTCTTTGTGCGCAAAGGCTTCTTGGCGGAATACCGCAAATCACGACAGGTTGCTTCAATGGACCTGCGCGGTGTTCGCGGGCTGCCAGGGGCACACAACCATCAGAATGCCTGTGCGGCGTTTGCGGCATTGCGTGCGCTTGGGCTGGCGCCGAAGCTGATTGAGCAAGCGTTCCATAGCTTTGAGGGGCTTCCCCATCGCAGTCAGATCATCGCAGAGCGCGACGGCGTAACCTTCGTTAACGACAGTAAAGCCACGAACGCTGACAGTGCCGCGAAGGCTTTGGCGGCCTTTCCGGCGGTCCGTTGGATTGTTGGGGGGCAAATGAAAGATAGCGGGTTGCAGGCCGTTGCCCCGCATTTAGGGCATGTTGTGAAGGCATACGCTATTGGACGCCAAGCGGCCGAGGTGGCGCTGGAACTTCAGGCAATGGCCGATGGTGTGACTTGCGAAGTTTGCGAGACGATTGCGATTGCGGTCGCGCGCGCGGCCGGGGAAGCGGTGGCGGGGGACACTGTATTGTTGGCCCCGGCGGCTGCGAGTTTTGACCAGTACGACAATTTCGAAAGACGCGGCGAAGACTTTATTGCGGAGGTTGAAAAGGCTCTGACCTAGGATCCTTTTCTACGTGAACGGGTTGAGTGATACGTCTTTGGCAAAGGAGAACGATATGATGAAACCAATTCGATGGGGCGTCCTTGGCGCCGGTAAATTTGCCCGCGAACAGATGACTCCCGCAATTCATATGGCTGAAAACGCTGTATTTTCTGCAATCGCGACGTCTGATCCAAGGAAGGCTGAGACGTTTCAGGCCTTCCAGCCGGGCTTGCGCGTGTTTGGCGATTATGAGGACCTTTTGGCGGATAGCGAGATCGATGCCGTCTATGTGCCGCTGCCCAACCATTTGCATGTGGAGTGGACATTGAAGGCTTTGGCGGCGGGAAAAGCAGTCCTGACAGAGAAACCAATTGGTCTTGATGAGGCAGATTTTGATCGGTTGATCGGCGCGCGCGATGACGCAGGTCTACTGGCCGCCGAAGCCTATATGCCGGTCCATCATCCGCAATGGATGAAGGCGCGTGATCTGATCGCGGAGGGTGCGATTGGTGAACTGGCGCATGTGAGGGGCATGTTTACCTATAATAACAGCGCAAGCCCGGACAATATTCGCAACAGGCCGGAAACTGCGGGTGGCGGCTTGCGGGATATCGGGGTGTATCCGTTCGGCACGGCAAGGTTTGCCACGGGGCAGGAACCGAATTCTGTTCGCGCGGATATTTCCTGGGAGAACGGCGTCGATACGATCGCGCGCATTAACGCATCTTTCCCGAAGTTTACATTTGAGGCCGTGGTCAGCATGCGCATGCAAGAGTTTCAGGAGATGTCGTTCCACGGAGATCGCGGCGTTTTGCATCTTGCCGCGCCCTTCAATCCTCTGCGATATCGTGAAGCGTCGGTGCAGATAGGCACCGATGATGAAACGCGCGTTTGGCGGTTCCCGGCCTTCAACCAATATGTCGCTCAGGTCGAGAACTTTGGCGCGGCGATGCGCGGAAAAATGGTTTATCCCGCCCCGTTGGAATTCAGCCGAGGCACGCAGCGCATGATAGATATGGCATTTGCCGCGGCCGGGGCGACCGCGGGCAATACGCCGATTGATTACGCGTAGGCGCGCGGCATCGCCACGGCGGGCTTTGGCCATTCGCCCAGCCCAAAATGAATACGGACGCTTTTCGCGCCGGGGAAAGATTCCGCCAGCGTCGAGGCTGAGACAACATGGGTTCCGATACCTTCTTCCGGCGCCTTGAAGCGTACGATGATCGGCAAGACTTTACGGTTGTCTGTAAACGCGCCAGTCGGCACGGCAACACGGTTCGCGCCTTTTTCGATGGACGCGCTCACCATGTAGGAGATGCGGCGGCCACTTTGGCGGATCGCGTAAGGCAAGTGGTTTGTATGAGGAACGTGCGGGGCACCAGTGTTTTTGATAATGTCGAGGATGCTGGCGCGCAGGGATTGTTCGTCCGGATCAGGCTCGGCCATGAACGGAATTTCGTCCAGAAGTGTACGGCATTCCTGTGCTTCGTCCGCGTTGATCCTGCAAATGCGTGAGGTCAAAGCCGTGCGCAAGCGGCGGGGCCTGACGTAGTCAGCAGCGGCGATTTCGTCGTCACCGACCTGGCCGACAGGAACGCTACCGGGACGGCGTGCTTTGGGGCGGATCGTTGTCGCTCCGGTATCGGTCGGTGCGGTTTGCAGAGCATCCGTCGCGGTGTAGCCTTTGTCGTCCTTCAAGAGCGCATAAGCGGTGGCGATCCTCGCAAACTCGTCCGCGGTACCTTCGCCGCGGTCGGGGTGTTTTTCGAATGCCAGCTTCTTGTATGCGGCGCGAATCTGGTCGTGATTGGGGTGGCCTTTGAGGCCGAGTATCTCTTGTGCGTAAGCACGCGCTTGGGCTTTTTCAAAGAAATTCATGGCTTTAACACTCTTTACTTGCGACGTTGGGTTTGGGAGAAATGGCTTCGGCACGTGCCGAATTGGTTCCCGTATGACCCGCAGTCAAACTCATTACACATTTACGTCTTACTCTCTGACGCCTTTGCAGTATTCAACTAAAATGAGTGCTGAGTTTGACGAAAATTGTGTTCTTTCGAGGCGCATTGTGGCGACAATGGAATCCAGTCGTTTGGGTGAGAACACTTTGTTCGCAGTTTCCATCGTTTGTAAATTCCGGCAGGTAATCCAAGCGCACTGCGGCATACTACCATCTGTGCCACAGCGACCGACAGGAGTTGGTTGAGGGGCGCGTAGGGGGCTGTCGCGAACAACAGAGCAAAGACCCCTGCAAGGACAAACCCGCAGACGATCAAGCCAGCAGCGCCCTTCCAGCCGCGCAGAGTGACACCTTCGCGGGAGGCGAGGACGCTGAGGAGAAAGATGGCGAAGTAGATCAGGCTTGCGACTACCGCCGCTATTTTAGCTGGCGTGTTTCATCAGGCGAGCGGGCAGGTTGTTGGCCCAGGTACTGATCGTGCCGGCACCGAGACACACAACGATATCTCCGGGGCGGGATTGTTCGCGGACGAGACGCTCGAGATCGGCTTCGCTGATAATGGCGCGGGCGTGGCGGTGACCGTGGCGGATCAAACCGGCGACGAGGTCTTCGCGTGTCGCACCCGGGATCGGATCTTCGCCTGCACCATAGACTTCGGCAATTCCAACAACATCAGCGTCGTTGAAGCAGGTGCAGAAGTCCTCGAACAATGTGGACAGGCGTGAATAACGGTGTGGTTGGTGAACGGCGATGACGCGGGCGTCCGGGTTATCGGCGACGGCTTGGCGCGCGGCCTTAAGCACGGCGGCGATTTCTACCGGGTGGTGGCCGTAGTCGTCGATGATGGCGACGCCATCGACTTCGCCGACTTTGGTGAAGCGGCGATTGACGCCTTTGAAGCTGGCCAGTGCTCCGCGGATTTCGGCGGCCTTCATGCCGAGATGGCGTGCGACCGCGACAGCCGCGAGAGCGTTTGAGACGTTGTGGTCGCCGGGCATGGGAAGAGTGCAGTTTTCGATCGTGATATCGTCCTGCGCGAGGAGGATGTCGAAGTGCGCAGTGCCGCTTTTGTAACGAAGATTAACGGCGCGGACCTCGGCTTGAGCATTAAATCCATACGTAACAATCCGGCGGTCGGTGATGCGCCCAACCAGCGCCTGCACTTCGGGATGGTCGGTGCATAGGACGGCAAGACCGTAAAACGGGATGTTTGAGACGAAGTCGTCGAAGCCTTTGCGAAGGTTCTCGATCGTGCCCCAGTGTTCCATGTGCTCGGGATCGATATTGGTGACGATAGCGATGGTCGCGGGCAGGCGATTAAAGGTGCCGTCGCTTTCGTCGGCTTCGACCACCATCCATTCGCCCTTTCCAACGCGCGCATTGGAATCGTAGGCGTGAATGATGCCACCGTTGATGACCGTCGGGTCGATGCCGCCGGCGTCGAGAAGGGCTGCGACCATCGTGGTGGTGGTGGTTTTACCGTGGGTGCCTGCAACCGCTATGTTGGAGCGAAGGCGCATCAGCTCGGCGAGCATTTCGGCACGGCGCACGACCGGCAGGCCGAGGCGACGGGCTTCGTCAAGCTCTGGATTGCCACGTTTGATGGCGGACGAGATGACGATCACTTCGGCGCCTTCAAGGTTCTCGGCGCGCTGGCCTTCGAAGATTTTGGCGCCGAGGCGTTCAAGACGGTTGGTGATTTTGGTGGCCTTAAGATCGGAGCCTTGCACGATATAACCCGCTTCGATCAGCACCTCTGCGATGCCCGACATGCCTATGCCTCCGATGCCAACGAAGTGGATGGGACCCATTTCGGTGGGCAGTTTGGTGGCTGCTGCGTTCATGCGCGTCTCTCCGCGAGTCGTTCGACCAGCGCGGCGAGGCGCTCGGTTGCGTCAGGTTTACCTGTCGATAAGGCATTTGCGGCCATTTGCGCGGCATGGGGGGCGTCGGTCAGGATGGCGCGGATTTGCTCACAAAGGGTGGGAGGATCAAGAGCGGATTCTTTGATGAGCAAGGCGGCGCCTGCATCGACGAGGCCGCGGGCGTTGGCGGTTTGGTGATCAGCGGTCGCCGCAGCGAAAGGGATAAGGATGGAGGGGCGGCCGATGATCGACACGTCGGCGACAGAGGATGCTCCGGCGCGCATGATGACAAGATGCGCCGCGCTCATGCACTCCGGGACGTCGGAAAAAAAGGTCTGAACGTCGGCGTCGATGCCTGCAAGCGTGTAGGCATCGGTGACGCGGGCGAGGTCTTCGGGGCGAGCCTGATGGCTGACGTGCAGGCGCGGGTGGAGATCTTTTGGCAAGAGTGTGAGGGCTTCGGGCACAACGTCGGAGAGAACGCGCGCGCCTTGGCTTCCGCCCATGACAAGGATGTTAAGTGGTCCGCCGGTGGCGCTTGGGTACGGGGCGTTGTGGCGATCCAGAATAGCGGCGCGGACGGGGTTTCCGGTGTGGATGCCGTCGATGCCGCTGGGCAGATCAGTTGGCCAGGTGCCACAGGCGACTTTGTTCACGCGGGGCGCAAAAACTCGGTTGACCCGGCCAAGCACACCGTTTTGTTCGTGGATCATACGCGGAATGCGCAAGACCCAGGCAGCAGCGATTGCCGGTATTGAGGGGTAGCCACCGAACCCTGCGACGACGGTTGGGCGGTCCGTCATGAAGCGCCATTTAGCGGCCGCGATGCCGGCCACTATGCTTAACGGGACGAGCGCTTTGGCGATCAGCCCGCCGCGGGCGAAAGTGGCGCTGTTAACGCGGGTTACCGTGACCGCGTCGGGAAAGCCGCTGGTGTAGCGTGCGCCTCGCGCGTCGGTAGACAGCGTGACGCGCCAGCCACGGTCCAGCATGGCCTCGGCGAGCGCTTGTGCCGGAAACATATGCCCGCCGGTGCCGCCCGCGGCGATGACAAGATGAGGCTGTTTGCTCAACGGCCTTTCCTTATGAGGTGGTCTGCTATTTCGCCTTGGGGGCGGGCGCGGGTGAGAGCAAGGAGCATTCCAATCAGGATGCCGCCCGCAATAAGGGAGGATCCGCCGTAGCTTACGAAGGGCAGCGTCATGCCTTTTGCTGGCAGAAGGCGCACCGCGACCGACATATTGATCATCGCTTGCACGGCGAACGTGCACGCAAGGCCAGTGCCTGCAAGCCGGATGAAGGGGTCGCGTTCGCGCATCAGGCGGAACAGCGAGCGCAGCGCAATCGAGCCGTAAAGGAAGATGATCACGAGGACGAGGATGAGGCCGTATTCTTCCGCAGCGACAGCGATAATGAAGTCTGTGTGTGCATCAGGAAGTGACCATTTGACGGTGCCTTCCCCGACGCCGACGCCGAAAAAACCGCCCTCGCGGATGGCGTTCGCGGCGTAGCCAAGCTGCGTTGTAGGGTCGACATCCGCTGAGAGGAAGCCGTCGATACGGCGGGCGAAGTGTTCGGAGTTTTGGTAGGCGAACGCGCCTCCGACCACAGTGAGGCCCGCGATCCCGGCAAGGACTAAAACGGGCGCTCCACCGACGAAGTACATGACACCCCATGCAAACAGGACAAGGCAAGCTTGGCCGAAGTCGGGTTGCAGGGCGAGGAGGAGGGTGATGAACAGTGCCAGAGCAAACGAATAGCTTTTACCGGGCGGGCCTGCGACCTCGTTTGAGGCGGCGATCATCCAGCCTGCGACGACGATGAAACCGGGTTTCAGGAATTCCGACGGTTGGATCGAGCCGAAGCCGAGTGAAAACCACCGGACAGCGCCTTTACCATAGTCCGTTCCAAAGAGCGGCAGCAGCATGAGTGCCACAAGGCTGCACGCAAAGCCGATGACCGCGATGCGGCGGACGGTTTGTGGCGACATAAGTGAGAAGGCAAACATGGTTAACATCGCGAGCGAACCGAAGAGTGCCTGGCGCTGCACATAGTGGAAATCGGCAAAGCCGTTGCGTTGTGCCAACGGGGGCGAAGCGGCGAGGCCGAGCAAAAGTCCGATCCCGAACAGGAGGAACACGGCGCTAAGCGACCATTTATCGATGGTGCGCCACCATCGCGGGAGAATCGGCTCTCCGTCCCTTGTGGGGACTGAGCCATAAACCATTTCTGTCATGCGTCCTGCTCGAACTGCCTTGGCTGCGCCCGGTTGTCCGGGTCTGCTTTGCAGTATAACGAATCGGAGCACAAAGGGCTAGGAAAACATCGGGTTTTCGGCCGGTTCAGGCGGGCAAAGTGGGCGAGACGGTCAATACGTTGATTTTAGGCGCGGGTGCAGCGGGTTTGAAGTGCGCAGCACATGCCGGGCCGGATGTTTTGGTGGTCGATCACGCGAAATCTCCGGGCGAGAAAATACGGATTTCGGGCGGTGGCCGGTGTAATTTTACAAACCTTGGATGCAGTCCCGAGACTTTTCTTTCGCAGAACCCGCACTTCGCGAAATCGGCCTTGAGCCGCTACACGCAGTGGGACTTCATCGCATTGGTCGAGGCCTATGGGATTGCCTGGCATGAAAAGACCTTGGGACAGTTGTTTTGTGATGGGTCTTCGAAGGAGATCATTGCGATGCTGGTTTCTGAGCTTGAAAAGGCTGGCGCAAGGCTCTGGCCTAAAACGGAAATCAAAGATGTGGTTCGGAGAGATGGAGTGTTTCAGGTCGCTTTGGTGCGCGAAGGACGACCTGTTCAGATTGAGGCGAAAAACCTTGTTTTGGCGACGGGTGGCAAGTCGATCCCAAAGATGGGCGCGACCGGCCTGGCGTATCGGTTAGCGCAGCAGTTCGGACTTGCCATGACGGATACGCGCCCTGCATTGGTGCCGTTTACGCATGACGATGCCGCGTTGAAGGCTTTGGCTGGGGTTGCGGTTCAGGGACGTGCTTCGGCGGGCGGGGCGATCTTTGATGAAGCGATTTTGTTTACCCATCGCGGGCTTTCGGGTCCTGCTATTTTGCAGGTGTCATCCTATTGGCGCGAAGGTGAGGATGTGACGCTAAACCTATGCCCTGAAACGAATTTGGCGGATCATATGAGTGCAGAAAAGCGCAAGACCGGACGGCGCGGGATGGTGTCTGTTTTGGCAGGGACATTGCCTCAGCGGTTGGCGCAAGAAGTTGCGGAACGCCTAGAATTGACGGGAAATCTGGCGGATCAGTCGGACACGCGGCTTGAGGAGATCGCGGACGCAGTGCATGCGTGGCCGTTCCGTCCGACGGCGACGGAAGGCTATCGGACGGCTGAAGTTACGCTTGGGGGCATCGACACAGACGGGTTGTCGTCGAAAACGATGGAGGCCAAGACGGTTCCAGGTCTTTTTGCTATCGGAGAGGCGGTCGATGTGACGGGGTGGCTAGGCGGATACAACTTTCAGTGGGCCTGGTCGTCGGGCTGGGCGGCAGGGCAGACGATTTCTGGGCGGCAGGCAGGGTAGTTTGCCTGAGTGCGCCTGAGAAATGGACCCGAAGACGACGGATTGTTGCGAATGCCCAAGCGGTTTTTTGCTGAATGAATATGCGTCTTGAGGACAATCGCCGGGTCGCCGGCTAGATTTCGTGGATGGCTGTGAACAGCGACCAAGTCGCCGCGTTTTCGCCTTGGAACCGACAAATGCCAGCCACAAAGTCGCAAAACCCTGGGCGGAAGAAAGCCGCTGAGATCTGGCGGCGCAGCCATTCTGGGATACACACGACATGGATGCAGTTCTTTTGAACGACGGGGCCAGATTGGTGCATTTGTTGGGGTTGTCGCTTGGGCTCGCGATTGCGCTTTTAGCGGGGGCATCGGCTGCGCGCGCTGTTTTGCGACCGCTTCACGAGCGAGAGGTCGAGATATTGCAGACATTGCATCACTTTGTGACGCTTGGGCTTGTCTTTTCATGGGCAAGCGGGCTGACGCTTTTGTGGTTACGAACTGGCTTTGAGGTCGCGCAGTTTAGCCCGAAGCTTTGGGCCAAGCTTTGCGTGGTGATGATCCTGACCGTGAGCGCGATTGCAATCGGACGGATTGGATTGCCGACCCTTTTACGGTTCCAAAGTTGGTGGTTCGGAGACATTCCGCTGCCGACGCGCGTTCAGCTTTGCGCATTGGGAGTGCTGTCGGCGGCGTGCTGGTTATCGGCGTTGGCGCTCGGTGTGTTTGGATATTTCAAGACGCTCAACGCGGATCAGCTGACGCATATTCTGGCGGTAACCCTGATTACCGCGCTGTTTCTGGCTTTGTTGGCGGCGACGGTTACGCCATTGATTGCGTTCCTTGTCCGCTTGAAGAAACGGCGGTCAGCGGCACAGGGATAAGGTTTTGTCACCGCAACAAAAAAGACCCCGCGAATTGCACGGGGTCTTTCGTGTGGGAACACTTGGCCTTGGGGGGGTCAGGCCTGTTCCAGGATGCCTTTGCCTTTTGCAAGCTCTTGCATCCGCTTTTGCAGCTTTTCAAACGCGCGCACTTCGATCTGTCGAATGCGCTCGCGGCTGACGCCGTATTGACCACTGAGGTCTTCTAAAGTGATTGGCGCATCCTGCAGGCGGCGTTGGGTCAAAATGTCCTGTTCGCGTTCGTTGAGGACCTCCATCGCCTCGGCGAGAAGTTCACGACGCACTTCAAGCTCGTCGCGCGCTTCATAGTCACCCGCCTGATCGGCGTCCTCGTCTTCAAGCCAATCCTGCCATTGTGCAGTCCCTTCACCCTCGGCCGAGACCGTGGCGTTCAGCGAGGCATCACCACCCGACAAGCGCCGGTTCATCGAGATGACTTCGGCTTCTGTAACGTTCAGATCCGTTGCTATCCGCTCGACGTTTTCCGGGCGCAGGTCGCCTTCTTCAAGGGCGCCGATGCGGGCCTTGGCTTTACGAAGGTTAAAGAACAGCTTTTTTTGCGCGCTGGTCGTGCCTAGCTTAACCAAGCTCCATGAGCGCAGGATGTATTCCTGGATTGAGGCACGGATCCACCACATGGCGTAGGTCGCAAGGCGGAAGCCTTTTTCGGGGTCAAAGCGTTTGACCGCCTGCATAAGGCCCACATTGGCTTCGGAAATAACCTCGGCCTGAGGGAGCCCGTAGCCGCGATAGCCCATGGCGATTTTTGCTGCCAAGCGCAGATGCGACGTCACCATCTGGTGCGCGGCATCGGTGTCCTGGTCTTCCACCCAACGCTTTGCGAGCATGTATTCTTTCTCGTGCTCAAGCATGGGGAACTTTCGGATCTCTTGAAGATACCTGTTCAGCCCGCCTTCGGGAGACGGCGCAGGTAGATTTGCGTAATTAGCCATCTAAAATTCCTTTCCCTGTAGGTCACTATGTTGCGACTCTTAACATAGATGGTGAACCGATTGGTTCAGTTCAAGGTTTGAGAGGAGATATTTATCGCCTCTCGTTGAAGCAAAGATGTATGCGATGAAGGTTTTCTTCCAGTCGCAAGCCCGTGACCTCACGTCTATGTGCAGGTTCAAGCAGAAATTCAGGCTTCAATGCGCATAAATTCACAGTCCACCTAGGGCTTTTCTAAGCACGCTCATGTCTTCAGGGAGGGGTGTTGTGAAGCTTAAAGCCTCGCGCGTGACCGGATGAATAAAGCCAAGCGTTTCGGCGTGAAGCGCCTGTCTGGCAAAGGCTTTCGCGGTTTCGGCACCGGGTGTGTCAGCGCCCAAACGCCGGCGGCCGCCGTAGGTGGGATCACCGATAAGCGCATGTCCAATGTGGGCGGCATGGACACGGATTTGATGGGTCCGCCCGGTTTCAAGGTTGCAATAAATCTCGGCTGCAGCGCGGTCAAATGTTTCAATGACGCGGATGCGCGTGACAGCGTGGCGGCCCCCGTTGAACAAAACCGCCTGTTTTTGGCGGTCTGTTTTGTGGCGGGCCAACTGTGTGGTGACTTTAATGATGTTGCCGGGCTCGAAGTTGATGCCCTTGATGCCGCGCAGGCGCGGATCGCCCCGATCGGGGACACCATAGCAAAGCGCGCGGTAGGTGCGTTCCACCGTATGGGCGGCAAACTGGTCGGCGAGGCCATGGTGCGCTGCGTCGGATTTTGCGACGACAAGAAGTCCGGAGGTGTCTTTGTCTATGCGATGCACGATGCCGGGGCGTTTTTCGCCGCCCACGCCGGAAAGATCGCCGCCAAAATGGTGGAGGAGCGCATTAACAAGCGTGCCGGAGTACGAGCCGGGCGCAGGGTGGACGACCATACCGGCGGATTTGTTCACAACAAGGAGGTCGTCGTCCTCGTGGATGATGTCGAGGGGGATCGCCTCGGGGAGGGTTTCCACCTCGACGGCGTCAGGAACGGCGATCTCGAAGACATCGCCCTCGGCCACTTTCGCTTTGGTATCCGTTAACGGCACACCGTTCTTGCTGACGGCGCCTTCGGCGATCAGGCGCATAAGGCGCGAGCGGCTGAGGTGTGCGGCCTCTGGCACATCGCGGGCGAGCGCCTTATCAAGGCGCGACGGCGGGGCTTCGCCGATGGTAATGCGATGGACGGTCTGGGACATGGACGAACGCGAGCCTTCCGTGGGTGAGGTCAGGCACCTCAAATATCTCAAGTGGCTTGTGACGATCTTGACCGTCACGATGATCGGCGGGGTTCTAACGGTCGTGGGCCTGCTTGTCATGCAGTTTGGTGCAATGAACGCTATTCCTTTGCCCGATGAGATCGAATTGCCGGACGGGGCGGCAGCGGTTGCGTTTACGCAAGGATCAGACTGGTTTGCTGTCGTGACGGATGCGGACGAGATATTGGTATTCTCGCGGGCGACAGGGGGCCTGACCCAACGGATCGAGATCGTCGTCGACTAGGCGAGCCACCCCGTCTCAAGAGCGCGCGCCCAGCCGTCTTCGCCATGGGCGCGCGCCAAGGCCGCCATTTCGGTCGGATCGTAGGGCACGGCGATAAATTCCGCACGCCAGACATCGTCGGTTTTCTCAACAATTGCGTAGCGTGCGTCGGGGGCGCCGATTTGATGGATGAACGGTGGATCGACGCGGGTGTCGTCGAAGGCGGGGCAGCCGACAGAGCCAGGATTAACGATCGCCGGGCCTTTGGGCAGGCGCACAAACGCAGGCGTATGGGTGTGGCCGCAGGCGATGAGCATGGCGTCGGTTTCGCCGAGCCTTTCGCTGACGTCTTTAAGGTCGCGCGGGATCATTCGGGCCTGTGGGCCCATCTCGTGGAGCCACATGTCATCATCGTCGTTGATGGTGGCGTGACAAAAGAGCATGTCGTCAAGGCTGATGGTCTGGGGAAAGCTTTTGAGCCAGTTGATATGGACGGCCGACAGATCGTCGATGATCCAGGCCTCCCAAAGGCCCATTGCGGCTTTGGGGCGATCATAAAGTTGGCGGTCGTGGTTGCCTCGGACAGTGGGCAGGTTGCGCGCGATCAGAAGATCAGCGGTGCCAGCGGCGTCGAGCGGTCCGGAAAGGCAATCGCCAAGGTTGATGATCTGGGTAATGCCACGCCGATCGATATCAGCAAGCACGGCTTCAAGCGCGGCGCGGTTGGCGTGGATGTCGGAGATTATGGCGGTTTGCATGTGGGCGACATTGCAGATTTCCACCCAAACGTTAAAGGGCCGGGTGAGCGGTTTTTCATCTAAATCAACGACCGGGAAGAAGTGGTACCGCCTCCCCGGCTTGAACGGGGGACCCCTGGTTCCACAAACCAGTGCTCTAACCAACTGAGCTAAGGCGGCACGCGGGGACGGATTACCGCCAGCGCGTTGCGATTGCAAGAGGGTTGGTCACAGATTGACGTCCCAAATTTCTTCGAGGGCATCACGACCGAAATTGTGAACTGGGGTGGCTGACGTGCATTTGAAGCCATAGCGCACGTAAAGCTGACGTGCCGTGGATTGAGTTTCATGGGTCATCAACGTCATGCGTTTGTAGCCCGCACCACGCGCGAACGAGAGGCAGTCGTCCATGAGGCGTCGCCCAAGTCCGAGGCCTCGGGCTATCGGTTCGACGAAGAAAAGGCGAAGCTTAGCGTGGTCTGGGACGTCAGACGCCATGCAGAAGATGCTTCCAAGTCGGTGACCGTTTCGGTGGGCGATGAAGCCGCGTTCGCGGGCGGGGTCTTTGGTTCGAACGAAATTGGCCATGATGTCGAAGACGAATAGTTCGAATTCAGGAGAGAAGCCGGGGTCCACGCTGTAGGTTTCGCTGTGGCGCTGGGCGACCCAGCCGGGGTCACCAAAACTGATGTCTCGGATGGCCACTCCTGTTTGTTCCGTCGGCCGCAGAAGGTCTAGGATGCCGTCCATGGCGTTGGCTACGGCTGCGGGGTCAGCGCCCCGCAGCCGTAGGAGAGTTTTTTCATCTGCACGCGCGTTCAGCGTTTCATAGAGTTTGCGGCCTTCTGAGGTGATTTCAATCTGTTTGCGACGGGCATCGTCTGCCGATCGTTTGCGGGTTAGCCAACCCATGTCAATGTAGCGCTTCAGAATGCGGCTGATCTGGCCTTCGTCGATATCAAGGTCGGCGGAGAGTTGGCGCGCGGTGAGCCCGGGGTCGTCGATGATTTCGAAGAACACCCGCAGGTCCGAAACGCTGAGCCCTTCGCCGACGTCGTCCCGTGCGAACAGGCCAAGCTGTGTGATATAGTGGCGGTTAAAGCGGCGAATGCGAGCGATGTCTTTGGTGTGCACGGGAGCATTATTCCTTGATTTTATCAAATATTTTGCAGTCTACTTGATTTTGTCAAGTATTGATCACCTTGCGTCTGGCGGCGGTCAAAGCTAGGCCACGGCGTCAGGAGGGCCGCACATGGGCATCAACAGCGAAAAAGAGATCGAAGCCAATTTGCAGATTGGTCCCACCGAGCTTGGGATGGTGCGTCTCTATATCGAAGGCAATGGGATCGATATCCCGATGGATTTCGATCCGGAAGAGGCCGAAGAGATCGCGGAAGAAATTAGGGCGGCAGCAGCGCGCGCGCGCGCGATGTCTTCTAAAGGCCCCAAGAAGGGATAAAGTCGGGATCGCGCGCGGCGTGCCATCTTGTGGCGGCGTGGCGGGCGAATTTCTGCACCATCACTTTACGCCGCGCAGGCGCGATCTTTTCCTCTGGCGCCATGCGCAGGATTTCGGCGTCGTAGGCGTCGGCGATGATGAGGCCGGTGTCGTCCGGCAGCAGGTCGGTCGGGAAGTCTTCGTCGACAGCCCAAAAAAAGCGGTCGCACCATTCTAGGTAGCCCTGCCATTTGTTGTCAGACTGAAAATCAGCGCGACTGGATTTACATTCGATCACCCAAACCTCGCCTTTCGGGCCAAGCGCCATAACGTCAACGCGCAGGCCAGAGGTTGGCGTCAGTTCTTCGACCGTGACAAAGTCATGGCTAGATAAGTGCCGACAGACACCACGGGCCAAAAGCTGGCCGGGTTTCTTTTCGGGAAGGGACAGATCGTCGGGCATCTGACATTTTTGAACAAAAGGTAAACATTTATCAAGACTGATTAGTGCTGGGCGGATTTGGCCCCTTGTCTAGGGCCGATGGGGGGCCTATTTGAGTGGTGACGGTTCTGCCCTTCTCGTGTCCGGGTCAAATTCCAGTGGCCTTACTCAATTCCTAGGGAGCTGGCTCTGTGCGGACCCTGGTCTGTTTACCTGGCGCCCACCTGTACATACAGGTCTTCGGGAATTTAAGCACCCTTACGGTCGCGGTGGTCCCGTCACTCTTCTCCGTCTTCCTTGCCGGCCATCATCATCACCGTGATGGCGATATGTGCGCCGCCGAAGACCGAGCCGCTGAAAAACGCCAAAAGCCAGAACGCCAGCGTACCTCCTTCGACGTTCACGACGAGGTGGCGCAGATTGGCGACGTTGAAACCGACAACAAGCATTGCGAACACGATGCCGAGCGCCAGACCGAAGAGGCCCTGGCGAATGAACAGACGCACCAGCGGGGGCATCAATCACTCTTCCCTGTTTTTGACCTAATACCGAGGCGTCTGAAAAGCGATCGATTGTTCTGGACGAACTCTTCGATCATGCCGGAAAGCCCGACGCTTTGACCTTTGAGCCAGAAAAAGCCGGAGATCGCGCCGAAACTGGCCCCGATCGTGTCGACGATCAGATCCCAGATGGTGTCGACAAGGCTGCTTTTCTGCATGTTCAGCCTAAATATTCGATCCATCGCGATTTCGAATATTTCCCAAAGCGCACCGATGGAAAGCGCGACGGTAAAGGCAATGAGCCCAAGGGTCGAGGGAGGCGCGTCGTAGCGATCGCCCGGGAAGAGATAGCAGACGAATAGGAAGCCGATGATACCGAAACCCACGGTGGAACTGCTGCTCAAAAGGACATCCCACCACCAAAATTTATTATAGAAATAAGTTAATTCACCTAAGAACTGTGCTCCAAAAAGGAAGAGAAAAATTGCGGCGAGGAAGCTGAGTGGAAGTTGGATATGAAAGCGGTTGGAAAAGATCCTTAGTAACAAAGTAAGGATGAGGGCGGTGATGATCACGAAGGCATTTGTACATTGCCGCGTCAAAAGCGCGACCCCAGAGGCAACGGCCAGAGGTCCCCGAACCGCGGGGGTCAGGTATCGGACGCACTCGAAATTCATAAATTCGATCTTATGTGATCAACAGAGCCGACAAAAGGAGAGCGCCGCAGTTTTGAACATGGATGAATTTACGCTCGCCAGTTGGAACATTCGTAAATGCGTTGGCTTGGATCGCAAGCGTGACCCTCTGCGCATTCTGCGGGGTCTGAACGGCCTTGGTGCGGATGTGGTGGCGTTGCAGGAGGCAGATCGCAGGCTTGGACGTCGTCCCGCGGCATTGCCGCTTTGGATGATTAAAAGCGAAACGGACTACACCCCGATTGGCGCCGGACGAAACGATGTCAGCCTTGGATGGCATGGCAATGCAGTACTTTTGGGGCCGGACGTGGAATGCCGCGGTGTTCAGGTGTTGGATTTGCCAGGGCTTGAGCCACGCGGTGCAGTCATCGCAGACATTGTCAGGGACGGCGTCGATATGCGGATTGTGGCGGTACACTTGGGGCTTTTGAGCCGCTCGCGGGGGCAACAATACCGCGCCATATTGGATCGGATGTCCAGAATGGGAGATCGTCCGACGGTGATCCTTGGCGATTTCAATGAGTGGGGCGCGGCCGGTGGTTTTTCAGCCTTGCCTGACTACGAAGTATATGCACCCGGCGCGACCTTCCACGCGTCTCGCCCCGTGGCTGCGTTGGATCGTTTCGCTTTAGGTCCCAGGGTCACTTTACGGGATGCCGCGGTTGTTGAGACGTCTTTGACCAGGGTTGCGTCGGACCACCTTCCGATCACAGCAAGGGTGAAGGTTGCCGTCTAGACGATGACGTCTTGCGCTTCCTGTTCACCGACTCCGAAAACACGCTTATAGCGCTGGATCTCGGAATTGGGGCCCATGGCTTTTCGCGGGTTGTCGCTGAGTTTCACTGTCGGATTGCCATTGGCCGAGACGGCTTTGCAGACCACTGAAAATGGCGCCAGCGCGTCGTTTGGGACGAGGCCACGGAAGTCGTTAGTGAGCATCGTGCCCCAGCCGAAGCTGACGCGGACGCGGCCCGAGAATTTGCCATGAAGTTCTATGATCTTGTCGACGTCGAGGCCATCGGAGAAAATGATCAGCTTTTCTGACGGGTCTTCGCCGCGATCTTTCCACCAACGTATCGCGCTTTCCGCTGCGATTTCAGGATCGCCGGAATCGATGCGAATGCCTGTCCAGCCTGCGAGCCAGTCCGGCGCATTTTGAAGGAACCGCTCGGTGCCATAGGTGTCGGGCAAAATTATGCGCAGGTTGCCGTCGTGTTCTTCCTGCCAATCGGCGAGGACATCGTAAGGGGCTTGAGCGAGGTCTTTATCCGAAGTGGCCAATGCGGAGTAGACCATCGGCAATTCATGGGCGTTTGTGCCGATCGCCTCGAGATCGCGGTTTTTGGCGATCAGGCAATTGGAAGTGCCAATGAAATTTTTTCCAAGCCCTTCGTTGAGCGCCTGCACACACCAGTCCTGCCACAGGAACGAGTGGCGACGCCGCGTGCCGAAATCGGCGAGGAGAAGGTCGTCGATGCCGCGCAAACCCGCGACTTTTTCCCAGACGCGGGTCATGGCCTGAGCGTAAAGCACTTGAAGCTCGAACCGGCCCATGTCTTTGAGAACCGCGCGGCCACGCAGCTCCATTAAGACGGCAAGGGCGGGGATTTCCCAGAGCATAACTTCGGGCCAGGAGCCTTCGAAAGTAAGCTCATACTGATCGCCGACGCGTTCGAGGTGGTAGTCTGGCAGGCGCATATTTTCGAACCATGTCATGAAGTCCGAGCTGAACATCTGGCGTTTGCCGTAGAAGGTATTGCCGCGCAGCCAGGTGCTTTCGCCACGGCTGAGGGACAGGGATCGGATATGGTCAAGCTGTTCGCGCAGTTCGCCTTCGTCGATCAGATTCGCCAGCGGAATATGCTTTGCGCGGTTGATCAGGCTGAAGGTGACGCGGGTGTCGGGGTGGTTGTGAAACACCGACTGACACATCAACAATTTGTAGAAGTCGTCGTCGATCAGCGAGCGTACAATCGGGTCGATCTTCCACTTGTGGTTCCAGACTCGGGTGGCGATGTCGACCATGATATTCCCTTAAGGAGCAGGACCGGGGCAGGAGGGCCGCCCCGGTCGATCCGTTAAGCCGTGGCTTTTGCAAGTGCCTGATCAAGATCGGCGATGATATCGGCCGGGTCTTCAATGCCAATCGACACGCGCACGACATTGTTGTCAGCGCCAGCAGCGACGCGCTGTTCGTCCGACAATTGGCGGTGCGTTGTGGACGCCGAGTGGATGATCAGCGAGCGCGCATCGCCAAGGTTGGCGACGTGGCTGAACAGTTCAACGGAGTCGATCAGCTTCACGCAGGCGTCGTAGCCTCCTTTGATTGCGAAGGTGAACAGCGCACCTGCACCTTTGGGGCAAATGCGCTCTATGCGGTCATAGTAGGGCGAGCTTTTGAGACCTGCATAGGTGACTTTTTCGATCCGAGGATCGTTTTCAAGCCAATTCGCGACTATTTGCGCGTTGGCCACGTGCTTGTCCATGCGCAGCGACAGCGTCTCGATGCCCATCAGCGTGTAGTGCGCGCCTTGCGGGTTCATCGTCATGCCAAGGTCGCGCAGACCGACAGCGATCGAGTGGAATGTGAACGCCATTCCGCCCAGAGCTTCGTAGAAATTGAGGCCGTGGTAGGCAGCTTCAGGTGATGCGAGCGAGGGGAACTTGCCGGAAGCCGCCCAGTCGAACTTGCCGCTGTCTACAATTGCGCCGCCAGTCACGGTGCCATTGCCGGTGAGGTATTTTGTCGTTGAGTTCACAACAAGCGTCGCACCATGTTCAATCGGTCGGCAGAGGTACGGCGTGGCCGATGTGTTGTCGACGATAAGCGGCAGGCCCACGTCATTGGCCAATTCGCCAATGGCGTCGAGGTCAGTGATGTAGCCGCCGGGGTTCGCGATACTTTCGCAGAAGATCGCGCGCGTATTGTCGTCGACGGCGGCCCTGACGGCGTCAAGGTCGTCGAAGTCGACAAGTCTTGCCGACCAGCCGAAGCGTTTGATGGTATGGGTAAGCTGCGTGTAGGAGCCGCCATAGAGACGGGTGGAGGCCACGATATTGCAGCCGGGCATCATCAGCGGGAACAGAGCCATAATTTGTGCGGCGTGACCGGACGAGCAGCAGATGCCTCCTACGCCGCCTTCAAGGTGGGTGATGCGTTCTGCGAGGGCCGACACGGTCGGATTGGTCAGGCGCGAATAGATATAGCCAACTTCTTCCAGATTGAAGAGTTTTGCGGCGTGATCGGCGTCGCGAAAGGCATATGCCGTTGTCTGATAGATCGGGACCTGGCGGGCGCCTGTTGCCGGATCCGGATGCGCACCGGCGTGAATTTGAAGTGTATCAAAGCCTAGTTGGCGTTCGGACATTTTTTGGGTCTCCCTGAATTAAGTTGGTCGGATCCTAGAATAGTGCCGTGCGGGCTGCAATGCCGGATCAGATGCCGATCAGGCGCATGACAACCACGTAATAGACGGTGTCTTTGTATTGGGCTGCGCTGACGGTCACCACAAGGCGTTCGACAATAGCTCCGCGGATCGTCAGTTGGACAGAGTCCTCGACGCGGTGCTGCGCGAGCATTTCGACCGGAGAATACGGCGCGTTCAGCGGCATGCCGGTGGCCGGTTCAAATGCTTCGTCGCGGCGCACGACGGGAAGGTCGAACATGGTTTGCGCCGCACGGTTTGCATAGACGACTTTTTCGTCCTCTGTGACGACCATGACCGGGTCGATCATCAGCTCGAGTCCCGCGCGCAGTTCGTTCTCCGGGACGTTAAGGGCCAAAAATCCCGTGACCGCGCCCGCATCGTTCACACGTGGGACAATATAGCGTTGCCAGGCCCGCACAAAGATGTGCTGCGGCGGCTCATGCTCGGAATATACGGATTGGCCGCGCTCAATCATTGCGCTGTACAGACCGGTGAAAAACGTGCCGACATGGCCGGCGATTTCCGACGTGAGATGGCCGGTCAAATCCCGCCCGTAGTTCTGGGCAATACCTGCGCCGTAGTAGGTGTAAAGAAAGTTATTCTCGCCCTCGACGGGCTCGATCATCATGATCCATTCCTTAAGGTCCCCGAAAACATCGAGGTTGATATCACCGTCGGGCAATGTGCCGTCATCGCGCGCGAGCACCCGGCATATGGCAGCGAATTCGCGCAATAGTGGATTGCGGATTTCTACGTCAGTGGGGGACCAGATAACGTCTGGCGCGCGTGCGCCTGCTGAGTTGAACATTTGGCGGACAAGGTTGGGCGCGGCCGGAGCGAAGCTGTCCGCGATTAGGTCAATCACGTCATGCTTGGAATCTCGCTGTGCCATATTTGTGCCCGTTCGTTGGTTTTCGTGCCCCGCCTTTAACCTGCTCGCGCGGCGTTCAGATTGCAAGGATCAGCGCATCCAGAGACGGTCTCTTTCTATCCGGGCGCGTTTGGTTTTGTTCGCGCGCGCGTCTGGTCCTCGAAGAAGACCAATTGTGCGTCGCCTGTACGTGCACAAAAAAAACGGCAGGGCGCGCCAGTGCAGTGTCATCTCGCCTTCGAGGCCATCCGGTGCAGGGCCGGGACAACCGCGACCCAAGGCTGAGACGACGACGGACAGGACGAACTGGTCAATCCAGGGAAACAGGCTTCGCGCGGTAAGTTCTTCCATCGGGTCATCGCGCGGGCTGGTCATCACAGCAAGACTCCGGTCGCGAAAGTCTTGTAGGGCGCGGCCGAAGAACCAATCCCCATTGAAATGGCGATAGTGATATCCGGGGCTATAGAGCGGCGGATCGGGCCATCGAGGCCGAGGGATGGTCTAAATCAAATGAGATTTGATCGATAAGGCCGGTGAATAGCGTGTCAGTGTCAAAGAAGACGACGGGCTCGTTGGGGGCCAGTGTCGAAAGGGCCTCGACTTTGCTGCCTTGGGGGCGGTTTTGCCGAAGTGCTTGGTTTCAACGGGGCGGATTTCTGCGCCGAGGTCTTGCAAAAGTCTCTGCACCCCGTCGTCGGTGATGCCGCAGTCTCCGCGCCAGTTAGGGCCGGGGCGGGTTCTACCGCGATACGTTTGCCTTATAGGTCAATCTCCCCGACTGGGCGAAGATAAGAAGGGTGGGGCATGTTCCGGGCACCTTAGCCGTGTGATTTCGCGCTGAACAGACGCGTGCTGGGCGCTTTAGCTTTTGGCGTAGCCGATGCCTTGGAGAGCGTCCTTGATTTCGTCAAGGATGACCGGGTCGTCGATGGTTGCTGGCATCTTAAAGTCAGTGCTGTCGGCGATTTTCACCATGGTCGCGCGCAAGATTTTGCCCGACCGCGTTTTCGGCAGGCGCGGCACGACGCAAGCGAGTTTGAAGGCGGCGACGGGGCCGATGCTATCGCGGACAAGCTTGACGCAATCTGCCACGATCTCCGCGTCCGAGCGCGTTGTGCCTGAGTTGGTGCAAAGAAAGCCAACCGGAAGCTGGCCCTTCAACTCGTCCGTCACACCGATGACTGCGCATTCCGCGACGTCCGGGTGGGCTGCAAGGACTTCTTCCATTCCGCCCGTGGACAGCCGGTGGCCGGCGACGTTGATGACGTCATCAGTGCGTGCCATAATGTAGAGGTAGCCGTCGTCGTCGACGTAGCCTGCGTCTCCGGTTTCGTAGTAGCCGGGGAAATGATCGAGATAGCTTTTGCGGAAGCGGTCTTCGGCGTTCCAGAGCGTGGGAAGTGTGCCCGGAGGAAGCGGCAGTTTGGCGGCAATCGCGCCAAGCTCGCCCGGTGGCAAGGGATGCCCGGCTTCATCGAGAATTTGGATGTCCCAACCCGGCATAGCGACAGACGGTGAGCCGATTTTGACGGGCAGCGCCTCGATCCCCATTGGGTTGGCAGCGATCGCGTAACCCGTTTCAGTTTGCCACCAATGGTCGATGACAGGCACGTTCAGCATCTTCACGGCCCATTCGATTGTGTCGGGGTCGGCGCGCTCTCCGGCGAGATAAAGCGTCTGGAGCGACGAAAGGTCGTAATCGGCGACAAGTTCGCCCTTCGGGTCCTGACGCTTTATGGCGCGGAAGGCGGTCGGAGCCGTGAAGAGGACTTTGACTTTGTGTTCCTGAATGACGCGCCAGAAGGTGCCTGCATCGGGGGTTCCAACAGGCTTGCCTTCAAAGACGATGGTGGTGTTGCCGTGGATGAGCGGCGCGTAACAGATGTAACTGTGGCCGACGACCCAGCCGACGTCTGAGGCCGCCCAATACACGTCGCCGGGTTCGACATTGTAGATATTTTTCATCGTCCAATGCAGTGCAACCAGATGGCCGGCTGTCGGGCGCACGACGCCTTTAGGCTGTCCGGTCGTGCCTGAGGTGTAGAGAATGTAGGCCGGGTGGTCGCCGGAGACCGGGACACAGTCGGCAGCGGCGACACCGCTTTGCACATCGTTCCAGTCGAAGTCGCGCCCTTCGATCAGGGTGCCGACGGCCTGTTCTCGCTGGAAAATAATGGTGAAGTCGGGCTTGAAGTCGGCCATGTCGATGGCGGCATCAAGAAGCGGTTTGTATTCGACGATGCGCCCCGGCTCGACGCCACAGGACGTGGCGATGATGGCTTTGGGTTTGGCGTCATCAATGCGCACTGCAAGCTCGTGGGCTGCAAAACCGCCGAACACGACAGAGTGGATCGCGCCAATCCGCGCGCAGGCGAGCATTGCAACAAGCGCTTCAGGAACCATCGACATATAGATGACGACGCGATCGCCCTTACTGATGCCTTTGGCCGCAAGCGCCCCCGCGAGCGATGCGGTCTGTGTCTGTAGTTCTTTATATGTAGTGGTGCTTTTCGCGCCGGTAATTGGGCTGTCGTAAATGATTGCCACGCGGGCGCCGTTGCCAGCCTCGACATGGCGATCAACGGCATTCCAGCATGTGTTAACTTGCGCCTCGGTGAACCACTCATAAAGCGGTGCAGCATCCGCGTTCAGCGCGCGGCTTGGCGGTGTGACCCAATCGATGGCTTTCGCCGCCTCCATCCAAAAAGCGTCCGGGTCTGCTTGTGCAGCTAGATAGACATCGCGATAGCCCATGGGTCCCTCCTCCTCGAGTTGCTTACGGAATAGGGCCACAGATGGGCCTCGGGCAAGCTTTGCGGGGCTGGGCGTGGCAGTTTATCGCAAAATATTTGCAGAGTTTGCGATCAGGGGTTGCAAAATTTTGCAAATCCCGTGGCGTTATGCTTTTGACGCGGCCACATGGCCTTGCGATTGCAAACTTGCAAAGTCGGCGCGACGGCAGAGAGCGCTCGCGCCGAGAATCGCTTAGCTGTAGAGCGACAAAGGCGTCCCCGCGAGGGCTGACATGTTCAGCAAGCCACGGGCGGTGATCGACGGTGTCACGATATGCGCGCGGTTTCCCATGCCCATCAGGATGGGTCCAACCTCAAGACCTCCGGCCTTCATCTTGAGGATATTCCGAACGCCTGAGGCCGCGTCAGTGTTGGCGAAGACCAACACGTTGGCAGGCCCCTCAAAGCGCGCGTTCGGCATGATGCGTGCGCGCAATTCGGGATCAAGGGCTACGTCGGCGTGCATTTCGCCCTCGTATTCAAAGTCGCGCGGTTCGCTATCGAGGATGTCGACTGCGCCACGCATCCGGCGGCCTGTTTCGCAATCAAGATTCCCGAACTGGCTATGCGAGCAAAGCGCGATTTTGGGAGCAAGCCCGAAGCGTCGCACATGGCGCGCGGCAGCGATCACGGTTTCGGCGACCTGATGTGGTGTGGGCTCCGGGTAGACTTGGGTGTCGGCGACAAACATAGGGCCATCTTCGAGGATCATCAGGCTGAGCGCGCCAATCGCATGGAGGCCGTCGGTGGCCAAAATCTGATTGATGTAATTTAGATGCCACAGATATTGGCCAAACATTCCACAGATTAGGCTGTCGGCTTCGCCACGATGGACCATGACCGCGCCGATTGCGGTTGTATTGGTGCGCATTACGGCGCGCGCCAGGTCAGGCGTCACACCGTGGCGATCCATCAGGCCATGATATGTCTGCCAGTAGTCGCGATAGCGGGGATCGTTTTCCGGGTTCACCACCTCGAAGTCGACGCCTGCGTGAATGGCAAGGCCCGCGCGTTCGATCCGGCTTTCGATGACGTCTGGACGTCCGATAAGGATCGGCTTGTCCGTCATCGTCTCGAGCATTGCATTGGCGGCCCGCAGAACGCGTTCGTCTTCGCCTTCGGCAAAAACGATCGTGCGCTGGGCAGTTGCTGCGGCGTCAAATACCGGGCGCATTAGCATGGCGGATTTGAAGACCGACCCGTCAAGCTTGTGCTTATAGGCCTGCATGTCTTCGAGTGGTCGCTCTGCTACCCCGGTTTCCATGGCCGCACCCGCGACGGCACTTGCGACGACACCTATCAGGCGAGGATCAAAGGGCTTCGGGATCAGGTAGTCGGCGCCGAAGGTCAGTTGCTCGCCCTTATAGGCGGCGGCGGCTTCGGCGCTTGTGGTTGCGCGGGCCAAAGCGGCAATACCTTCAACGCAGGCGATTTTCATTTCGTCGTTGATGGTTGTGGCACCCACATCAAGCGCGCCACGGAAGATGAACGGGAAGCACAGGACGTTGTTGACCTGATTTGGATAGTCCGAGCGACCGGTTGCAATAATGGCGTCGGGAGCAACTTCGCGCGCGAGTTCCGGCATGATTTCAGGCGTTGGATTTGCGAGCGCAAAAATAATTGGACGCGCGGCCATTTTCTTTACCATTTCCGGCGTCAGGATGCCTGGCCCGGAAAGGCCGAGAAACAGGTCAGCGCCGTCGATCACATCAGCAAGCGAGCGCGCCCCCCCTGGCTGTGCGTAGTCTGCTTTTTGCGGGGTCATATCTTTCTCGCGGCCCTCATGTACGAGGCCTTCGATGTCGACGAGGAAGACGTTTTCGCGTTTAACGCCAAGCTTCAAAAGCATGTTCAGACAGGCGATGCCGGCGGCTCCGCCACCGGTGGAGACGATTTTGATGTCCTCGAATGCCTTGCTGGCAACGCGCAAGGCGTTGGTGGCGGCGGCACCGACGACGATTGCCGTGCCATGTTGGTCGTCGTGAAACACCGGGATGTTCATTCGCTCGCGGCAGATTTTCTCAACGATAAAGCAATCCGGCGCTTTGATGTCTTCAAGGTTGATCGCGCCGAATGTGGGTTCAAGCGCACAGACGATATCGGCGAGCTTTTCGGGATCGTTTTCGTTCAACTCGATGTCGAAACAATCAATATTCGCGAACTTTTTGAACAGGACGGCTTTGCCCTCCATCACCGGCTTGGACGCAAGGCCGCCGATGTTGCCAAGACCAAGTACCGCGGACCCGTTGGTGACCACTGCGACAAGGTTGCCGCGGGCAGTGTAGTCGCGGGCAGTTTTAGGATTGGCTTTAATCTCGAGGCAGGCTTCCGCCACACCGGGTGAGTAGGCAAGGGCCAGATCGCGCCCGTTTGCCAGAGGCTTCGTGGCGCGTATTTCGAGCTTTCCGGGCTTGGGGTTGGCGTGATAATAAAGGGCTGCCTTTCGGAGCGCCTCCTGTTTCGGATCGCTTGTCATCCCATCCCTCCCGAATTTTGTTTAACGTTAAACAATCTGTTTGTCTGCGCTTAGCCTGAGCCAGAAACGACGTCAAGGTGACAGGCTTGCGCTACGACTTTATGGACGGCAGTCTGCGGCACATTGGGCGAGGAGAGCAAGAATGACCGACATCCGTGCCGAAGTACGACTTCCGACTAAGGAACTGCGCGACGATATTCCGTTCTTTACCAAAGTGTTGAAGATGCGGATGGACACGATCTATCCGGCGGATGATCCCACTGTAGCGGTATTTTCCGGACATGGCCTTCGGGTGCGGGTAGACGCAAACGCGACTGAGCCGCCCGGAACGCTTCGCATTTTGACGCAAGATCCGGACGGATTTGCGGACGGTCAACGTGTGCTGGGCGCGCCAAATGGTACCCGGATTGAGATTGACGCGCTGAACCCGCCCTTCGTTTTGCCTGAGACCGAGTATGCTTTTGTCGTGCGGCGTCTTGCCGACCAAGCCCCTTGGGTGATTGGCCGTGCGGGCATGCAGTACCGTGATCTTATCCCGTCGCGACTGGGCGGGTCCATCATCGCAAGTCACATCCGCATTCCGGACGGCGGGCCGGTGCCGGACATGGTTCACTATCATACGGTTGGGTTTCAGCTTATTTTTTGTTACCGGGGTTGGGTTGATCTTGTCTATGAGGATCAAGGCGAACCGTTCCGTTTGTTCGCGGGAAACTGCGTGATCCAGCCACCGGAAATTCGCCATCGGGTACTTTACGCAAGCGATAATATCGAGGTCATCGAGATTGGCGTACCTGCCGAGCATGTCACAACGATTGATCATGACATGGAGCTGCCGAACGCCTCAGTGAATCCGGAACGCCGCTTTCAGGGCCAACGGTTTGTGCATCATAAGGCCGATGAGGCGAAATGGAGCGCGTTTCGACTGCCGGGGTATCAAAGTCGGGACACAACGATCGAGGTCAATACCGATGGGGTCGCGGGCGTCCATGTCGTGCGACGTGGCGTAGGCGTACCGGAATGGACGCGTCATGAGGGCGATATTTTGTTTACTTTCGTAATGGAGGGCACGATGACACTGGAGGGCGAGGGCAAAGACCCGTTCCGCCTTTCTCCGGGCGACGCGTTCGTGATCCCGCCCGAGATGATGACCAGATACGCCGATCCGACGGACGATATCGAATTTCTGGAAGTCGCGCTTCCTGGCGCGTTTCGCACGATTTCCGTCTGAGCGCCCTTGCGCTTGGCTGTCCCTCGGGTCACGCTTGGGAAAAGCCCGAGGGAGAGCTCCTGATGAGCCTGATCGACGATGCCGCGCGTGTGCGGGAAAACGCCTATGCGCCTTACTCAAAGTTCAAGGTAGGGGCCGCGCTGAAGACTGCGTCGGGGGCTGTTTTTGTGGGCTGCAATGTCGAGAACGTGGCCTACCCTGAAGGCACATGTGCTGAAGCGGGGGCGATCGCTGCGATGATTGCGGCCGGTGAGGTTAGCTTTATCGAAGTGGCGGTTATTGCTGAAAGCCCGTCGCCCGTGCCGCCGTGTGGGGGATGTCGGCAAAAGCTGGCAGAGTTCGCCGAAAGTGGTGCTCAGATCACCATGGCAACGACAGAAGGCGCGCACCTCGAGATGGCCGTGGCCGACCTTTTGCCGGGTGCGTTCGTGGCAGGCCACATGGATCAGGTCTGAGAGATGGACGCCCCCCGCATCATCAGGAAATTGCGTGACCGCGAGGAGCCGACGCAGGCCGAGCTGAATTGGTTCGCACGGGGTTTGGCTTCGGGGGGCGTTTCCGATGCGCAGGCCGGGGCATTCGCGATGGCGGCCTGTGTCAACGGCCTGTCGGAAGACGCACGTGTGGCGTTGACGTTGGCGATGCGGGATTCGGGCGATGTCTTAGAGTGGGATTTGCCGGGCGCGGTCATCGACAAGCATTCGACCGGCGGGATTGGCGATTGTACGTCTTTGCTGTTGGCGCCGATGTTGGCCGCGGCGGGGGCCTTTGTGCCGATGATTTCGGGGCGCGGTTTGGGGCATACCGGCGGAACGCTTGATAAACTTGAGGCGATCCCCGGCGTGTCGACGGATGTTGATGAGGCGCGATTCCGCAAGATGACGCGCGACATCGGTTGTGCGATTGTATCGGCAGCATCCGACATGGCACCGGCGGACAAGCGGCTTTATGCGGTGCGCGATGTAACGTCGACTGTGGAGAGTGTGGATCTGATCACAGCGTCGATCCTGTCCAAGAAACTTGCGGCAGGTCCTGAGGCGTTAATTTTGGACGTCAAAACTGGTTCTGGCGCTTTTATGGAAAGTCTTGAAGCGTCGACAGCGCTGGCTGAAGCTTTGGTGAAGACGGCCAATGGTGCGGGCTGCAAGACGGCGGCTTTGATCACCGACATGAATCAGCCACTGGCCCCGGCGGCAGGCAATGCATTGGAAGTGGCCGTAATAATGGAGGCGCTGACAGCGCCGAAAAACTCGCGACTGGTTGAGGTGACCTTGGCGCTTGGAGCTGAATTGTTGGTTCTTGCCGGGATTGAGACCGAGGCCGAAACGGCCGCAATAAAACTGAGCGAACCCCTTACCAGCGGTAAGGCGGCCGAGATTTTTGATCGGATGATCGCCGAAATGGGCGGGCCGAAAGATTTCGCAAGCGACTGGAAGCGGCGATTGCCGGAGGCCAATGTGATCCGCGAAATTCCGGCACCTACGGCAGGTGTTGTTGCGGCATTGAACGGGCGCGGGATTGGCATCGGCGTGGTCCACATGGGCGGCGGCCGTCTGAAGGGCGGCGAGCGGATTGATCCTTCGGTCGGATACTCTGAGATCCTGGAGCTGGGCACGCGCGTGATAAAGGGGCAGCCGCTGGCGCGTCTTCATGCGGCAAGCGAGCGCGCGGCACAGGAGGCTGAAAAGGCGTTTTTAGCGTCGGTTGAAATTGGTGAGGCCGCAAGCCCCGGGTCGTTGATCGTGGCGAAGGTAGGCTGATGGCGCGCGCGTTTATTATTGTCCTTGATAGCGTCGGTATTGGCGGCGCACCGGACGCGGATAAGTTTTTTAATGGCGACACCCCGGACACCGGCGCGAACACGCTGGCACATATTGCTGGTGCCTGCGCGGCCGGTGATGCCGAGGAGGGGCGCAGCGGCCCGCTTCTGGTGCCAAATCTTGCACGCATTGGATTGAAAAGTGCGGTGAAGTTGAGTTCGGGCGCTGATACTGCGGGATTGCCGGACGCGGAGCGGGGCCTTTGGGGCGCGGCGACGGAAGTTTCGCCCGGCAAAGATACTCCGTCCGGGCATTGGGAATTGGCGGGTGTGCCCGTTCCGTGGGATTGGACGTACTTTCCTGACGCCAACCCTACGTTTCCGTTGGAGCTGACCTCAGAAGTGGCGCGGCTTGCGGGGACGGACGGGATATTGGGCAACTGCCACGCGTCCGGCACCGAGATTATTGCGCGTCTTGGCGAAGAGCATATCCGCACCGGCTGGCCTATTTGTTATACGTCTGCGGACAGCGTTTTTCAGATTGCGGCTCACGAAGAGTACTTTGGTCTGGAGCGCCTTCTGGACCTGTGCCGGGGGCTTGCGCCGACGCTGCACGGCATGAAAGTTGGGCGCGTTATTGCGCGGCCCTTCGTGGGTGAACCGCTGGCGTTTGAGCGCACGGGAAATCGTAGGGACTTCGCAATCGCGACCCCGTCGCCAACCCTGTGCGACTGGGTGCAGGGAGCGGGGCGGCATGTCTATGGCGTTGGAAAGATAGGCGATATTTTCTCAATGCGTGGGATCGACGAGGTGCGTAAGGGCGATGATGCTACTTTGATGGAGCATCTGCTTGATATCATGGCCGAGGCGTCTGATGGTACGTTCACCTTTGCCAACTTCGTGGAATTCGACAGTCTTTACGGCCATCGTCGGGATGTTTCAGGCTATGCGCTTGCGCTGGAATGGTTTGACACTCAAATGCCCCGGATCGAGGCCGCTATGCGTCCGGGCGATCTTGTGCTGTTCACCGCAGATCACGGGAATGACCCGACCTGGATCGGGACAGACCACACGCGCGAGCGTGTCCCGGTTTTGGGCTTGGGCGTTGGTGCAAAGCCGATTGGACAGGTCGCCTTTGTTGATGTGGCCGCTTCAGTGGCGGCGCATCTTGGAGTCCCTTCGCAAGGGCCCGGAAGGAGTTTTCTGTGACGGTTTCTCAAATGCCGAAAGTCGAATTGCATCTTCATCACGAAGGGGCGGCGCCCCCTGGGTTCATTCGCGGCTTAGCGGCAGAAAAGAAGGTCGATCTGTCAGGGATTTTCGATGAAAGCGGCGGATATAAGTACAAGGACTTTTGGGACTTTCTGAAGGTCTATGAGGCGGCGACCAGCGTGTTACACACACCTGAGGATTTTGCGCGGCTGACGACGGCGGTTTTGGAAGAAAGTGCCGCATCGGGTGTGATTTATTCTGAGACGTTTCTGTCGCCGGATTTCTGTGGGAACCGCGATGTGGGGGCCTGGCGCGAATACCTTGCGGCTATTCGTGAGGCGGCCGATGCTGCCGAGGCCGAACATGGAATTGTGTTGCGCGGGATCGTCACGTGCATCCGACATTTTGGCCCTGATAAAGCACGCGAAACGGCGAAATGTGCGGCGGAAACGGTTGGTGACTGGATCGTGGGGTTCGGAATTGCGGGCGACGAGAAAGCTGGCAAGCTTAAGGATTTTGAGTGGAGCTTTGATTGCGCCCGCGAGGCGGGATTGCGGCTGACGGCGCATGCCGGCGAATGGGGCGGGCCTGAAAGCGTACGCGATGCGCTGGACGATCTCCGCGTTGAACGCATTGGCCACGGTGCGCGCGCGATCGAAGACCTGACTTTGGTGGACCGTTTGGTGAAAGACGGGATTGTTCTTGAGGTCTGTCCGGGGTCAAACGTGGTCTTGGGTGTTTATCCTGACTGGCACTCTCACCCGATCCATCGTCTTAGGGAGCGGGGCGTGAAGGTGACGGTCTCGACCGATGACCCGCCGTTCTTTCACACGACGATGGTGAATGAATACAACCGTTTGGCAGATGCCTTTGAGTGGGACGAGGGGGTCTTCGACGAGATCGCCCGTACCAGTCTGGAGGCCGCGTTTTGCGACGCGCAAACGAAAGCGAAACTTTTGAAACGAATGGAGCCATCATGAGCAAGCATCTGACTGTCGTCGACCATCCGCTTGTTCAGCACAAGCTGAGCCTAATGCGGGATAAAGACACGTCTACGGCGGTGTTTCGCCAGCTTTTACGAGAAATCAGCCACTTATTAGCGTATGAGGTGACACGCGGGTTGCCGATGACCACGCGCGAGATCGAAACGCCGATCAAAACGATGCAAGCGCCCGTTCTTGACGGTCGCAAACTTGCGCTGGTGTCGATCTTGCGCGCAGGCAACGGATTGCTTGATGGGATGCTTGATCTGATCCCGTCGGCGCGAGTTGGGTTTGTCGGGCTTTACCGCGATGAAGAAACGCTGAAGCCGGTGCAATACTATTGTAAGTTGCCGAGCGAATTGTCGGATCGATTGGTCATTGCCGTGGATCCGATGCTTGCGACCGGTAATTCATCGGTTGCGGCGATTGATCTTATCAAAGAGCGCGGGGCGACGGACATTCGGTTCCTCTGTCTGCTGGCTGCGCCCGAAGGCGTGGCCCGCATGAAAGAAGCGCATCCGGACGTACCCGTGGTCACAGCGTCGCTTGATGAGCGATTGAACGAGCTTGGTTATATTGTGCCTGGGCTTGGCGATGCGGGAGATCGGATGTTTGGGACAAAATAGGCTAAACGCTCTTTACAGGGCTGGGTAGTCAAGTCATTTTAGCCACAACATCTTGGGGAAGGATCGATCCATGCGCGCATATATTGGTAGTTTAGCGGTTTTTGTCATTTCCGCAGTGGCGGCCACAGGCTCTCCAGCGCAAATGCCGCCGGACGATTACATCGGGGGCGCGTTTGTTGACAGTGAGGGATGTGCTTTCAGTCGCGCTGAGATGAATGACGCGATTGTCTGGGTCGCACGACTTGATGCTTCACGCGCTCCGATTTGCGACGAAGTGCCGACGTTTTCGGGAGCAACCGAAAGAGTGTTCGTGACGTCTCCGGTCTCGGTCAGTGCGGCGGCGACGTCCGCGCCGGTCGTTTCAAAGCGCGCAGTACCTGCTAACGCTTTCTCACCAAAGGGGTTCCGGCCGGCGTGGAATGACGGCCGGCTTAATCCGAACCGGGGGCCGCGCACGTCTGCAGGGGACGCGGCAATGTTGCGGATTTGGTCTAACGATGTGCCGATGGTTCGGCGCGGGAACTAGGCCTCACAAATCTGTTGAAGCGCGATCCACTCGCTGTCCGTCAAAAGCGGGGAGGTCGGGATTTGTGCGCCTGCATTCGCCAGGATCTCGACTGTCTCAGCCGCTGGGGAAACAGCCGTGAGATAGGCGTTGGGTTTCACTTCTGTAAGGATAAATTGATTCGCAAGCGCGCGGCTGTCGAGCGTCGCCCGATTAGCCACGATCAGGCGCTCGGCATGGGCGCGCAAGTCGTCCCCAGACATGTCCCCCGTCGTCAAAAGTCCAAATGCAGCGCCAAGGCCTGCGTCTTTTAACAAGCGCTCGAACGGGTCGTTTTCAACGCGTCGGAGGTTTTCGGCCAGAAGGAAACCGGCAAGGACATCCACCGTTTCAAAGTCTTCGACTAGCTTGTGGCTGACCAACAACGTGCCGCCTGGCAGATGTTGCGTCGTTTCAAGCGCCGAAGGAAGAATGAGTACGGTCAGGCTGTCACCGGGAAACAGGCGTTCCGTCAACCGGTCAAGGGCTGCCCGGGCTGTTGGTTGTTCGCAATGCGCCCCCGTCAGCCGTTCAATGTCGGAAGTAAGCCGTGCCCCGATGCTGTCGCGTGTGGCTTCGGGAATGATGCTTGAGGCGTACTTTGAAAGCGCGCCGGGCAGCCAGAAAACACCCAGGCCAAGGATTGCCGCGCCGATGCCGCTAAAGATCAGTGTTCGAAGACGCCCGGGATGGCGACCTTGGCGGCGCACAGCGCGAAGCACTTTTTCCACCGCGTCGATCATTTCGTCGTCGGCAATTTCCAACGTTTCCGGAGTGTCATCGCCTGGGGCGTATATCGCGGGTCGCGTGCCGGGGTTTTGACGGCGGATGGCAGGCAGGGACCAGTGGGTGAGGGCGACCTCGTTAAGGTCGGTTAACGTGAGCGTTGCGTCTCCGATGGCGACGAAGATATCGCGCCTTTGCGCGTCATCATCGGCGCGCCAGACACCCTCGGATTCCAGCCGCTGGTATTTTGCAAGCACTGTCACCCGCTCGACCGCCCCGCGTTTGTTTGTTGTTGTCGCGACGTTAGCCGATCCATGCGGGCGGAACAATCTGGACCACGACACAATCTGACGCCGCGTTCCCACGTGACAGGGCCGCGAGCTTCGGCCAGGGTCTGGACACACTCGCAAAGGGCAAAGCCATGACCGATTACCCCCATCTTTTCCAACCTTTGGACCTTGGGCACGTGACGCTGCCGAACCGGGTGCTGATGGGCTCGATGCATACGGGATTGGAAGAAGTTGGCGATTTTGACCGGGTTGCTGCGTTCTATGGCGCGCGGGCGCGAGGCGGTGTCGGACTGATTGTGACGGGAGGAATGTCTCCAAACCGCGAGGGGGGTGTGCTGCCCGGCGCTGCGGGGTTGTTCAAGCCCGAGGATATTGCAAACCATCACCGCGTAACCGGGCGGGTGCATGAGGAAGGTGGTCGGATTGCAATGCAGATCCTGCATGCAGGGCGGTATGCATATAGTCCGGAATGTGTTGCACCTTCTGCGGTTAAATCTCCGATTTCGCCATTTGCACCGCGCGAACTGGATGAAGATGGGATCGAAAAGCAGATAGCCGACATTGCAACGGCTGCGGCGCGGGCGCGCGACGCAGGGTATGACGGTGTCGAGATAATGGGATCGGAAGGGTATTTCCTGAACCAGTTTCTGGTTACGCACACCAATCGGCGGACCGATCGCTGGGGCGGAATTTATGAAAACCGTATGCGCTTACCGGTGGAGGTTGTCCGGCGTGTGCGGGCTGCGGTTGGCGACGACTTCATCGTGATTTATCGCTTGTCGATGATTGATCTTGTGCCGAATGGCTCGACTTGGGACGAGGTCGTGACATTGGCAAAAGCGATCGAAGGGGTCGGCGCGTCGATCCTGAATACCGGCATTGGGTGGCACGAGGCCCGCATCCCGACAATTGCGACGTCCGTGCCGCGTCGTGCCTTCACCTGGGTTACAAGGAAGCTGATGGGCGAGGTGTCGATCCCGGTGATTACGTCGAACCGGATTAACACGCCCGAAGTTGCCGAAAGTGTTTTGGCCGATGGTTGCGCCGATATGGTGTCGATGGCGCGCCCGTTTCTGGCGGACTCGGATTTCGTTGCGAAGGCGAACGCCGGGCGTTCGGCGACAATTGCGCCCTGCATCGCCTGCAATCAGGCCTGTCTTGATCATACGTTTGAAATGAAAGTCGCGTCCTGTCTGGTCAATCCGCAAGCCGCCCATGAGACCGAGCTTCAGTACACGCCGACGAATGCGCCCAAGCGGATCGCGGTTGTGGGGGCGGGGCCTGCTGGATTGTCTGCGTCGATTGTTGCGGCTGAGCGCGGGCATGCTGTGACATTGTTTGATCGGGCGAAGGAAATCGGAGGTCAGCTGAACATGGCCAAGAAGGTGCCGGGCAAAGAAGAGTTCTTTGGTCTTATCGATTGGTACCGGACGATGTTGGTCGAGCATGGCGTTGATGTGCGGCTCGAAGTCGAAGGGGAGGCCGACGATTTGGTGGGGTTCGACCATGTGATCGTCGCGACGGGTGTTGTCCCGCGCGATCCCGGGATTCCGACCTCCGGCGGGATGCAAGTCGTGAACTACGTCGATATCCTGACGGGTCGCGCGGTTGCGGGCAAGCGCGTCGCGATTGTGGGTGCGGGCGGCATCGGCTTTGATGTGGCAGAGTTTTTGACCCATGACGGTGAAAGCCCGGCGGAAAACCTTGATCTTTGGAAGGAAGAGTGGGGGGTATCAGACCCGGGCAAGCATCGCGGTGGCCTCGCGCCAGAAGGGGCTTCGCCGGCGCCATCACCGCGCAAAGTGACGTTGTTGCAGCGAAAGGCCGAGCGTCCGGGCAAGCGGCTGGGCAAAACGACCGGCTGGATCCACCGGACAAGCTTGATGAGGAAGGGCGTAAAGATGATGGGCGGGACAGACTATGTTCTGATCGACAGACATGGTTTGCATGTGACGACATCGGATGGCCCCGCACTGATTGAATGCGATACGGTCGTCCTTTGCGCCGGTCAGGAGCCTGAAAGACGCCTTCGATCGGCGCTTGAGGGTCGGGGCGTTGAAGTTCACGTAATTGGCGGCGCTGACGTTGCGGCAGAATTGGACGCAAAAAGGGCAATAGATCAGGGCGCACGACTTGCGGCAGGCCTTTAGTGCTTAATATATTGATAATAAACCAAATAGTTGTATTTTGAGCTTTGCTCGGTCGTTTCCCATCCTAAAACGATCCCGACAATACCGGGAAATTGTCGGGGACTTTCCGCATTCTTGCCTGATTTCACCATCACAGAGGTGTTTGCCGGGGGGCGCAAAAGAATAAGGGTAAAGCTCCTAATGGACCGACTGACCGAAATGGAGGCGTTTGCAACCGTCGTTGATCAGGGCGGGTTCACAGACGCTGCCAAGAAAATGGGTATCTCGAAATCAGCCGTGTCAAAACACGTCTCGTCTCTGGAAGCCCGGCTTGGTGCGCGCCTACTGAACCGCACAACGCGTCGGGTGTCTCCGACGGAGATTGGCCTTGCGTACTACGACCGCGCCCGCCGCGTTCTAAATGATGCAGGTGAAGCCGACGCGCTTGTCACCTCGATGCAATCAGCGCCATCCGGGCTGCTGCGGATTTCCGTGGCGACCGATTTTGGCGTAAATCATCTGTCACCGGTGCTTGGCGATTTCCTTCAGGAATTCTCGGACATCACGGTGAACATGGTGCTCAACAACCGTTATGTGGAACTGATCTCGGAAGGCTTCGACCTTGCGATCCGCATTGGCGAGCTGGAAGACAGCACTTTGCGCGCCCGCAAACTTTGCGAAACCAACCGTCGGATGATCGCATCCCCGGACTACTTTGCGAAGTACGGTCGCCCCCAGAAGATTGACGACCTGAACGAACACAAGCTTCTGCATTATTCGAACAATTCCAGCGGAAACGTCTGGAAGCTGACCGCACCTTCGGGTGAAAAGCGGCAGGTTCGTACCGCCGGTTGGCTTACGGTCAACGATGGCCAGTCGCTTTTGAATGCCGCTATTGCAGGTCTTGGCATCGCCTATCTACCATCCTTCCTATATGCAGACTCGATGCAAAAGGGCCTTGTGGAAGAAGCGATCCCAGAGCTTCCGATCGAAACCCAAGGCATCTACGCTGTGTACCCACCGGGCCGTTTCACCCAGCCCAAGGTACGCGCGTTTATCGATTTCCTTGTCCATTCCTTCGCCGAGAAGGGCCCGGACAGCTGGTAACATCCTCTCTGTTTTGACGAGTGTTCCCTCTATAAAAATCAACTCGGGCGCCCTAGGGCGCCCGTTTCTTTTCGTGGGATCAGGTGCCGTCGGACAGCAAAATAACCTCGACACGGCGGTTTTCTGCGCGTCCGGCTTCGGTCAGGTTTGATGCAATCGGAGCCAAAAACCCGACGCCATCGGCCTGCATTTGCGCAGGATCCACATCGTAGCCATCTCGAAGGCGGCCACGCACGCTTTCGGCGCGACGCTGTGACAGCGCCGTATTTGCAGCAAGGCTGCCGACGGCATCGGTATGCCCGACGATGGCAATTATGACGTTTGGATTGGCGCGCAGCCATGCCGCAAGATCGGCCAGGCTTTCGGATGCGGCATCGCTAAGCTCAGACGCGCCAGACCCGAAATCCAGATCGTCCAGAACGGCATGTCCCCTTGTTTCAAGGTCCGAATGCAGGTCGCCGGATGCGTTCGCCGAGAGAGTAGACAGCGCCAACGACGCGTCCTCGCGCGGAAGTCTCATGGGGAAAACCTCGGTGATGTGGACATAGCCCACTTGCGCATCGCGCGAGACCACAAGCGAAACCTGACGGGCGTCCTGTGTGGCCTCATCTGAGTTTTCCATCAGAATATATCTGAAATCACCAAGATCGACGTGCATCTCTGGCTCGCCGAGAAGATCAAGCTGGAAGCGGAAATCGAAGCCTCCACAGGTTAGGCTTTCGCATTCGTAAACTTCGACGTACCCGCCTTCAAGCAAGGCTGTGCGGAGCGGGCGTAAAAGTTGGAGCGTTGTTTGCGCGCCTCCGCCAACGCGCAGCGTGCGTTTGCGGATAGCACCTTCGACCACAGGAGGGGAAATTTCCGCAGACCAGGCCGAACTGGGCAGTCTGACGGTGGACGCAGGCGATGCCTCGCGGCGGGTCTCAACCCCACGGGGGATCGAAAGATCCAATGCAGCCGCGGGGCTGACAGTTATCAAGAGAGCTAAAAAGGCGTTCCGGATCATCACTTTGCCTGTGGTGCACGACGATAGTGATACTGCCCAACGTCGCACATTCCAAGTGTGCGATACAAAGCATTTGCCGGCGAGTTGGCGCGGGTCACCATAAGCGCGAGCCATTCCGCACCTGCTTGATTCGCCCATTGGGCGGCGGCGTGCATCAAACAGGTGCCGATCCCACGGCGTTGCGAATCCGGGGCAACCTCTAGGGCGTGCAACATGGCGATATCGTCTGATTTGGCGACAAAGGCCGCTCCTAGACATTGGGTCGCGCCTTTGGCGACAAGCACGGTTTTTGTGTTCCTCACGCGGTCCATGACCGCGACCCGAGCTGGACCAATGCCGCCTTTTTCCCAAAGCGCGCGCACAACAGCGGAAGCGGGCCAGGTCGATTTGATTGTGGTGTCAGGCACGTCATGGGGGCGGTCTTTGAGCGGCATCAGATAGATCGCGACGGGGTCCACAATGTCGTATTTGCGGGCCTTCAGCCATTCATCGAGGGCGTCGTCGCCTGGCCGCAACATGAACAAGGGGTGTTGCTGGAGGTCCCGCATTCCGACTTCCGCCGCTGTTATATCGTCTTTGCAAAGGTCAGCTGCAGCCGTTGCCGCGGAGACCCGTTGACCGCCACCAGCACCTTCCCGCAAGGTCCAGGGTGGCAGATTCACAAACCTCAAGGGCGGCCATGTTGCATCCAATGCAAGAAACAACTTGGACGATGTGGGGCGTGTCATCTCACAGCATCCGAGAACAGATCGATCAGTCTCCGAGTGGCCGCTGCAACCGCCTCGGAATCGCTCCCCCTAACCACGATATTTGCGCCATAAACGCCATTTTTTGTATAGGGATACGAGCCAAAGCTCAGGTCGTTGTACCTGGCGGCCAGGTCTGCGAGGGGTCCGGCGATATCGCCCTCACCACGCTCGATCCGGGTGGATGTGGAAACAAGCGGCGCTCCGCCTTTCAAGGTCGGCAGAACCGTTGCAACCATCGCCTGGAAAACCGACGGCACACCGGCCATCACATAGACGTTTTCAAGTTGAAACCCAGGCGCGGTCGAAACGGGGTTTTCGATTAATGTGGCGCCCTGCGGAATACGTGCCATCCGCAAGCGTGCATCGTTCAACTCCATGCCCTGCCGGTCATAGTGGGCCTGAAGGATCGCCCGGGCGTCGTCGCGCACGTCGATTGTCGCGTTGAAGGCAGCGGCAATGCAATCAGCAGTGATGTCGTCGTGGGTCGGGCCGATTCCGCCTGACGTAAAGACATGGTCGTAAGTCTTTGAAAGTATTTGTGTAGCGGCGATAATGGCATCGCTATCGTCGGACACAACGCGCACCTCCTTGAGGTCGATCCCGGCCTCGGTCAGCTGCCCAGCGAGATGGTAGGTATTGCTGTCCCTTGTGCGCCCCGACAAGATTTCGTCGCCAATGACCAGCACCGCAGCGGTTGGATTTGCCATTGTCTGAGGTCCTTGTTCCTTGGGTTTTGTCGGTATAGGCCGCGGCTCATGCTCTTTCCAACCCCTCTTGTTCCGGCACGACTTATCCGTCGCTACAAACGCTTTCTGGCCGATGTTGTTTTGGAAGGTAGCGGCGAGATGGTTGTCGCGCATTGCCCGAACCCGGGCGCGATGCTGGGGCTGGCGGACGAGGGCATGCGGGTTTGGCTGGAGCCGAACAGTGATCCAAAAAAGAAGCTGAAGTACGGATGGCGTCTTGCTGAACTGCCCGGCGGTCATCTTGCGGGTATCGACACCGGCGTGCCGAACCGCGTTGTGGGCGAGGCCCTTCGCGCCGGAGCGATTGGCGAACTTGCGGGATGGGACACCATTCGCCCCGAGGTGCGTTATGCCAAGAAAAGCCGGGTGGATTTCCTGCTGAGCGGCGCAGACGAGCCGGATGTCTATGTTGAGGTGAAGAACGCCCATCTGCGCCGAAACGGGGATTTGGCTGAGTTCCCCGATTGTGTGACAGCGCGTGGTGCGCGACATCTTGATGATCTGGCCGCGATGGTGGGAGAGGGGCATCGAGCGGTCATGCTGTATCTGGTCCAGCGGACGGACTGCGCCCGTTTCGATCTCGCCCATGACCTTGATCCAGCTTACAGCGCGGCCTTTGAAAGGGCGCGGAACGCCGGGGTCGAGGCGATTTGTTATGGCACGGTGATCACGACCGATGGCGTCGTTTTGGGCGCACCGCTTCCGATTGTGACATGACGCTGCGCCGCAGTGACTGGCGAATTCCCGGCGAACGATTTATATCAACCTGAAACGACACAGGAATTGAGATTTTGGACGACCGTAGGCAGGGCCGGATGACGAAAGATGGCATCCGCATTTATGATCGCGAAGACTATGCAGGCATGCTTCATGCCGGAGAGTTGGCTGCGCGTATTCTTGATGAAATCGCACCACTTGTGGTGCCGGGGGCGACCACCGGAGAGATCGATGCCACGATCACTCAGATGGTGCAGGACGCCGGCGCGACCTCAGCGACGATCGGTTACAAGGGCTATCAGCACGCAAGTTGTATCAGCGTTAACCATGTGGTCTGCCACGGCATTCCCGGTGATAAGCGTCTGAAAGAGGGTGATATTTTAAACGTCGACGTCACCGTGATTGTCGATGGCTGGTTTGGGGACACAAGTCGGATGTATGCGGCCGGCACGTTGTCGCGCAAGGCTGAACGTTTGGTGCAGGTCACACATGACGCTTTGTTCAAAGGCATCGAAGCCGTGAAACCCGGCAATACTTTCGGAGATATTGGCCACGCCATTCAGGCCTATGTCGAAGCGCATCGCATGTCGGTCGTGCGCGATTTCTGCGGTCATGGGTTAGGTCGCGTGTTCCATGCGCCGCCGAATGTTTTGCACTATGGGCGTCCTGGAACAGGTCCTTTGTTGGAGCCGGGAATGTTCTTCACCATAGAACCCATGGTTAATTTGGGGCGTCCCGAGACCAAGGTATTGGCCGACGATTGGACTGCTGTAACGCGCGACAAGTCTCTGTCGGCTCAGTTTGAGCATTCGGTGGGCGTGACTGAGGACGGCGTTGAAATCTTCACGCAATCGCCAGGTGGGAAGTTTCATCCTACCTAGGGTGGTAGGACGGGCGTGTGTTCCGTCGTGCACAGGCATGGTGTTTGAAGCGCATTGCATGAGCCGGCATTTTGGAGGCATTGCTAAGCCAGATCTCAGCCAATGTGATCCCTGCTGATGGAAATCGTTCAAGACCTGTGCTCTGCTTCTTTAGGCGTTCGGGGAGTGAATGCGTTTCAGTCCAAGGCAATCTCGCGAAGGGCGCGGCCCGAGACTAAGATGAGAGGCGAAAAGCCCTTTTTGCAGGAAGTTCGGGGGCCGGGTTTTGATGTGGAGCAACCACCGGGTTGAACCCTGGGTTGCTCCTGATCCCGGGCCTCTTTTGGCCGGTCAACCACTTTTACAGTGCTTTTTATGCCCCAGTCCGGTGAACAGCAGTTTCTTGGGGGGTATCTGCCAGCCTAATCCTTGACCCCGGTGGCGATTTGACGCGTCATAAGGCCATAATTCGCGATCGTCTTTAAGAGCACTGTCAGGTGCCGATGAGATGAAGTTGTTGGCACGAGCGTTGGCAACCCAAGAGGACGCGAAGAAACGATAACGGGAGGGGCATAAAATGCCAGTCAAACCACCAATCACCCATTTGCCGATCCGCATCGCTGAGACCGGGTTTTATAAGGGGTTTACCAAAGACGTCACGATCACATCGAAGTTTGCAGTCGGGGCGTTAATTCTTTGGGCAATCGCGTTTCCCGATCAAGCAGCCTCTGTTTTGGGCCAGCTTAACAATATCATTTTGGCGACCTTCAGCTTTTGGTACGTCTATGTGATGGCGTTCTTCGTTATCCTTTGTTTCGTGTTGGCGCTGTGGCCCGCCGCAGGAAAATTGCGATTAGGACTTGAGGACGACAGGCCCGAATTCTCTAATTTCTCATGGTTTTCGATGATGTTCGGTGCGGGTATTGGTATCGGCATGCTGACGTTTGCGACGGCAGAACCGATGTACCATTTCGCCAAGAATCCCAGCACGATCATGGGGCTGACCGAGGGCAGTACGGCGGGTAACGTGCGCGACGCCTACATCTGGTCTTTCACCCATTGGGGGCTGGCCGCTTGGGCATCCTATGCCATCGTAGGCCTGGCTTTGGGTTACTTTTCGTATCGTCGCGGCTTGCCACTGACTATCCGGTCAGCGCTGACCCCGATCTTTGGCAAATCCTTGTCGGGTCCAGTTGGCCATGCCGTGGACGTGGTCGCGGTTGTTGCCACGGTGCTCGGTGTTGCTCAAACCCTCGGCTTTGGAGTCGAGCAATTCGTCTCGGGACTGACACGGATTGGCTTTGGTGATTGGCTGCAAACAACAGCTGCTGACGGAACGACATCGTCATCCACCATGGGCATTGTCGTGGCTTTGGTTGTCATTATGGGCGCCTCGACCCTTTCGGCGCTGTCTGGCGTCGGCAAGGGCATCAAGTGGTTGTCGAATATCAACATGGGCCTGAGCTTCTTCGTACTAGCCTTTTTCCTGATCTTCGGGTCGACCTTTTTCGGACTGACGGCGCTTATCGTGGGTATTTGGGATTATCTGATTTCCATTCCCGGTAATATCTTGACGGTTTGGAGCAAGGACGGAACCGAAACCGGTGATGCACTCGCCGGTTGGCAGGGTGGCTGGACCATCTTCTATTGGGCCTGGTGGATCGCGTTCGCGCCGTTCGTTGGCGTGTTCCTTGCACGGATTTCGAAGGGCCGCACCATTCGCGAGTATGTCTTGGGAGCGATGATTATTCCTGCGCTCATGTGTTTTGTCTGGTTTGCACTTGTCGGCGGCACGGCCATCGATCTTGAGCTGTCAGGTGAGGCCGCAGGCGCAATCACTGGCGCAGGTCAGGCCGACCAATTGTTCGCGATGCTGGCGGTTATCCTAAGCCCGGCCTTGGCTTACCTGATGTCCGTTGTGGTCGTGATCTTGCTGCTCACATATCTCGTGACATCGGCGGATAGTGCAGTGCTGATCATTAACACAATCAACGCTGGGGGCGACGAAGGCCCGAAAGCGCGCCCACATATCTTGTTCTGGGGCGCGGCATTGGCATTTGTTGTTGGCGGTTTGATCATCGCCGGAGGTCTGGGTGCAATTCAGACAGCCATGGTGATCGGCGCGCTGCCATTCAGTCTTGTTATGGTGTTGATGGGGCTGTCGTTGATCAAGGCGATCTGGCGCGACAGTATGCGGCTGAAGCATGGTCTGCCGACGACGCATGCTGAGGGTGTGCCCGCCGAATAGGCCTTTGTACTCAACTTTCTGGGGCCCCGGTGTTTACCCACCGGGGCCCTTTTGGATTAATAAGATGGCGCGCGCCGCTGCACGTATCACCGCTTGCTCAATTCGACTTTCTTCCTGAGCCGGATCATGGGCCGTTATAAGCTTAAGCGTGCTTTCACGGTGTCATCCCTGAGCGCCTTGGTTTGGGGAACCGTCCGCCGGTCCAGCATCCCTATTTGATATCACAATCCAGTAAGAAATTTATGTGACCGTCTCAGTGCGCAAAGTACGCTCTAGACAATTGATCCAGTTATCTCGCGCCAGCTTTGCAAGAAGGGATTGGTCATACCCATGCTTTCCAAGAGCCGAAAGAAAGCTAGGAACACCCGTCACATCGCCAATTAATTTCGGAACAATACAACCGTCAAAGTCCGACCCCAGGCCGACATGATTTTCGCCCAGATGTTCGATCAGATAGTCCATCTGCCTGAACAGTGGCTCCCAGCCCATATCATTTGCCGCGGTGCCGTTCTCGTTGATGTAGAAGGTCGCGTAGTTGAAGCCGACCATGCCGCCCGTTTCGCGGATTTGTGCCAATTGGCGGTCTGTAAGGTTACGCGGGGTTTCACACAAGGCGTAGGCGTTTGAATGGGTGGCCACCAAGGGCGAGGTGCTGATCTTAGCGACATCGTTGAAACCCGCGTCGTTCAAATGCGACAGGTCAATAACCATGCCAAGCTCGTTGCAAAGCCGTATGAGGTCCTTGCCTTTTTCGGTCAAGCCGTTGCCGATGTCCGGAGAACCGGGGAACTTCATCGGCACACCTTCGCCAAAAATTGTCGGTCGGCTCCAAACCGGCCCAAGCGAACGTAAGCCCATCTCATAAAACAAATAAAGCGCGTCAAGATCAGGGCCGATGGCCTCGGCGCCCTCCATATGCATGACGCCAGCGATGATGTCATCTGACATGGCGTTGCGAACGTCCGAGGCTGTCCGGCACACTTTAAAGTCATTGGGGGCGACGCGTTCCATCCAATGCAACAGACCCGCCATGGTCATCGCCATGGGCTGAGCTTCACCGTGGTTCATTTGCGGCGGCGTCGGCAGGTCATAGGGCGGGCTTGACATCAGTGTGGCGAAATCTGGCGGTGGGCCACCGGAAATCGGCGGCACGAATATCGCGAACAGTCCTCCAGCAAATCCGGCCTGTTTCATGCGCGCCAAATCAAGGTGACCGTTGCCTGTGCGACCAAGCCAGACTTCCTCGCGCCGGGCCGCTGTGAACATCAACCGTAGGAGAAAATCATTATGTCCGTCGAAAAATGGAGTGCGTTCTGTCACGGTTTAGCCTCGTCTAAAAGATGTTTTTGCGCGTCGCAGCGCGCTCTGGTTTGCGTCAAAAGCGATGAGGACTCTTCGTCTATGATGCCGAGCGCATCAAACTGTGCGACAATATTTTCCAAATACTCAAGGCTCGTACCCAGAATCCCAACACCGTTTATAAGACAGTTTATTTGCTCATCCCGGCTAATTTCACCGCATATCTGCTCTGCTTGATGATCGGCCGTAAAGGTAAGGACCTTTCGCTGCTGATCCCCCGTATTGGCAGTTACAAAAGTCGGAATATAGGTTGGGGCGACCAATTCCCGGCGCCAAAGAATTTCGGTTTCGACGTCGACGATGTCTTGGGGAATTCGAAATGCCAACCCGTCGCAGCCATCGCCATGATCAAGGGCTGCCATTAGGCCTGGCACTTCGCGGTTTCCGCGCCCTCCGTAGATTTCTTTAAGTATGAATCGCCGTGAATAGTCCGCCACCTTGGCCCGACGAACCTCGGAAAACTTGAAAGCGGGATCCCACATCAGCGACCCATAGGCAAAAACCCAAAGGTCTTCATCAGGGTGGTCTTTCAGAGCCTCGAGGCGGCTTTGTTCACGCTCATCATCTGTGTGAAGAAACTCACCAACCCATTCCAGTTCGGGGTGTTTCTCCAAAATAGACTCAACACGAAACGTCCGAAAAAACGACGTCAACGGATCGGTGATCTTGTCACGCAATTCCGGATGATGGCGGAAGGGGTCTTCCTCAGGCTTCATCTGCGGGTCTCATTTCAATCGTGTTTCCGCTCAGTGCTGCAGGAGCCACGTTACACAGGCTCTTCCATTCTGTCTCTGTGCATTCGTCCAATGTCATCTCTAGGAGGTGCTCCAAACTTGGGGCCGTTCAATCCTGAAGACTGCGAGCCTCCAAATTAAGAGGCCCCGCGTCGCCCTAATCAGTCCGTCCTGAACAAGGGTTTCAGGCAGACATACGGACGATCTGATTCATTCTGGCAGGTGCCATTGCCACACCGACGCCCTGACAGAGCTTAG
>Ga0075467_10000194_pt1 | contig 45227 bp, 41 predicted proteins | sample DEB08_DNA_9_FD_75067 | JGI IMG/M metagenome (GOLD analysis project Ga0075467, IMG submission 75067) | Aqueous microbial communities from the Delaware River and Bay under freshwater to marine salinity gradient to study organic matter... | ecosystem: Environmental > Aquatic > Marine > Coastal ... | reverse complement strand
TCAGGACTTATCGCTTACTCCTTCTACCCCTCTAAACCCAATATCAACATCGATTCCTTTCAGAGATTGAGCTAACCTTATATCGAACTCACGTTAAATATATGTACCCCTAATCATTTAGGTGCACAAATACCTACAATGCCAACCATTAAAAGAAATGACTCATAATTGATGTATATTTACACCAAAATAAAATATGGGAAGACAAAGTATATCGTTGACTGAACCAAACGATCAGTGGCTAAGAAGTCAAGTAGAGACTAAGGAATACGCTAGTAAAAGCGAGCTTGTAAATGATTTAATCAGACAGGCGCGCAAACAACAGCAACAAGTAGACTTCCTTCGGAGTAAGCTAGAAGCAGGCGAACAAAGTGGGTTTACAAAGCAGACGAAGGAGCAAATATTGGCCTCAGCAAAAAGCCGACTTAATGGCTGATTATAAACTTGCTAAACAAGCTAAAGAGGACTTAATTCGGATTCACAATTATGGAGTTTACAAGTTTGGTATAACCCAAGCAGATCAGTATTTTGAAAATTTCTTTATTCACTTTGAAATTATATCCAAAAACACTGAATCGTTTGAGGCTGTCGATTACATCAGGCCTGGCTACAGAAGATGTCCATGCGGAGCGGACAGTATCTATTATCGAGTAAAAGAAGGCATTGTGGAAATCATTGCAATTGTTGGCCGCCAAGAAACTAACTTGGTATTTAATTAAAACGTTTGGCAATAATAAATTAACGCAAGGCGGTCACTTACCTTTTCAAATGACGCATTTTACTGAAAATCAATATCACGTATCTTAACTTCGGCTAATCAACACCGCCCAAGGTTTATTTAAACCGTTAATTTTTTGGTAAAGCATATATTTAGATATTTACCAAACAGAATGATAAGCCGTTCAGGGCTTATGCGAACCGTTGCCAACTATACGAAATTAACCGAATGGAAGAAATTGGAATAGCAACATTGTCACTTCTAATTGCCAATGGAATCGTAACTTATAAAGGATTACATGATTTTACATTCTTTGACAATTTTTCATTTAATGTTGACCAAATATTGGTTAATAAAGATAGCAAAAGACTAGTTGCATCTGGATTTTTACACGCAGACTGGACGCGCTTCGCGTTTAATATGATTACTCTGTATCTTTTTAGTAGAGGTTTAGAATCTTCAATGGGAATTCCTTCATTTCTGATATTATATTTTACGAGTTTAATAGGTGGAAATTTATTCGCATTATATATTCATAGAAACCATCCTGACTATACTGCAATCGGAGCATCAGGAGCAGTTAGCGGATTAGTTTTTGCCTCAATCGGATTATTCCCTGGTATGGAAATCGGATTTATTTTATTACCTATTTATATTCCTGCTTGGCTTTATGGAATAGCTTATGTGCTATATTCAATTTATGGAATTAAGTCTCAAAGAGATAATATTGGACACGAAGCACATTTAGGCGGAGGAATTGTTGGATTGCTCGTGGCTATAATGCTAAATCCGAGTATTTTGACCACAAATAGTCTTGCATTAAGCCTTATACTGTTTCCTTCGCTGACTTTTTTGTTCTTGGTAATTAAAAAGCCACATTTGCTAATAGTAGAAAACCCTTTTTCAAGATCAAAAAAAGTTTTTACTATGGAGGAGAAATACAATTCTAATAAAGCATCCAAGCAAACAGAATTAGACACGATTCTCGATAAGATTAATATGAAAGGATACGATAAGCTCACAAAAAAAGAAAAAGACAAATTAAAAGAACTATCGAAATAAAATACTTTTGAAGACGCTGTGTATAATTAATTGCTTCTTGCCGCCTTTTGGATATTAATATTGCTGCGGTTTTGGTATTGTCAGGTATTTTAGGGAACTTCAACAGCCCATTATCAACTCAAGTTTCAAAAGAACATTTAATATCAGACATTGAAAGTGCAGCGCAGCTTATCTCTTCATCTGGCTTATAAAGCAAGGCGTATAATTACTGCAGGATGGGAGTAGACAAATTAGGAAAATTGACCCTGAAGTAATGAAAGAACAAATTTTTGATGCGGCAGTATCAAAAACAAATTCTTTTAAGATATTACGCCAACATTCAATAAGAGGATTGACAAACAGCCTAAAAGACAGAATATGAGAGTATCAATCATTACCTATTTGCTTTTTATCTTCTTTAATTTATTGGTAGTTAATAGTTTTGCCCAAACTACAAAGTTGAAACCTGGTTTCGATAAGGAAGAGTTTCTTGAACTACTTAAAGTGTCTAGCAGGCAAGGCGATTCTTTATACAATCCAGATTTGCCTGCACCAGAGAAATTCCAAAAAATATACAGATCATCTGAAATAGGTTTAGACAACAGATGGGATTTATGGGTAAATGAAGATAAGGTAGCTTGTATCAGCATAAGGGGAACAACAACAAAACAAGTAAGCTGGCTTGATAATTTTTATGCTGCCATGGTGCCGGCTAAAGGGGTACTAAAATTAAGCGATGACTTTTTATTCAACTATAATTTAAGTGGAGACGATCGTTCCGCGATACATGCCGGATGGCTAATTGCAACCGCATATCTTTCAAGAGATATTCTTCCCAAAATCGATTCGCTTTATCATTTAGGATACAGTGATTTTTGCATTATGGGGCATAGCCAGGGTGGAGCAATTTCTTACCTATTGACAGCCCTTTTGCTGAAAGAACAGGAAATAGGAGCTATTCCTGCCGGAATAAGAATTAAGACCTATTGTAGCGCTGCTCCAAAACCAGGGAATCTTTATTTCGCTTACGATTTCGAGAACATGACTAAAGGAGGTTGGGCTTTAACCGTAACTAATGCGGCAGATTGGGTACCTCAAGCACCATTTTCTATTCAAACAGTAGGAGATTTTGTTGAGTTAAGTCCTTTTGCAAATGCAAGAGAAGTCATAAAAAAGCAACCTTTTTTGAAAAGGATAGTAATTACAAAAATTTATAACAGTTTGGAAAAACCTACCGATAAGGCGAATAAGAAATTTCAAAAGTATCTTGGAAAAAACCTTGAAGTTTATATCCGAAAGGTGTTGCCGGAATTTGAGTCTCCCAAGTATGTGAATTCAAACAACTATGTAAGAACAGGCCAACAGATAGTTTTATACCCTTATGAGGCATATTTTGAAATTTTTCCTCAGGATAAAAATAGCATTTGGATAAATCATGCCTTCGAACCGTATTTATTTCTTACAAGCTCTTATTAGCTCTTACTTGGTTGCATACCTGTCCAAAGTTATTTGCTCTGAAAATTATTTTGTTCAGGTGTGGAGTTAAGCGGTTCGCTTTTGTTTGTAAGCAGTTGAATTTTCGAATAAAATTTGAAATGAGCCTCACCTTCATTAATAAAACACGACCCTCCAGAACGTTCCTAAGAAAATTTAGATTCTTACTATATACTTAGCCCGAATATACGGTCATTGGATACCTTGTTGATTTAGTTAAAAGCTTAGCAAAGTAAATTTCCTCTAGCCTTTTGAAAACGGAAAATTTTTAATTGCTAAGATCCAACTATGAATCCATTCTCTACTTCTTATAAGAACGACACCCCCGATGATATTTTGGTGAGTCGGATTTTAACAGGTGATAAAAGTTCGCTCAATGGATTAATCTTGAGGCATCAGCCCTTCATCTATAATATCGCTTGGAAAATGTTGGGTGATCCGATAAAGGCAGAGGACCTCACCCAAGAAGCTTTACTTAAGATTATTTCCAATTTAAGTTCTTTTCAGGCCGATAGCTCCTTCCGCACTTGGGCTTATCGAATTGTCCGCAATCATTTTTTAAATGATCAGAAAAAGCCTAGTCAGCTTTTTGCGAACAACTTTGAAGATATGGGTAATATGCTTGACGCAAGTCCTAGTGTTGACTTATCTGCCGACGAGCAGGAGCAAAAAAAAAGAAGAAATACGGGAAGTTCGTTTGCAATGCCTTTCGGGGATGTTGCTTTGCCTTAATAAGGAGCAGCGCCTCATTTATATTATTGGAGATATTTTCGCGGCAGATCATACTATTGGCGCAGAAATTATGGACATTAACAAAGATAACTTCCGTAAAAAGCTAAGTAATGCACGGAAACAGCTGCATAATTTTATGCTCAATAAGTGTGGTTTGGTAAACAAGGATAACCCATGTCGCTGTAATAAAAAGGTAACGGTGTCCTTAGATGCAGGAATCATCGATGCGAAAAACCTTCTTTTTAACCGAAAGGAGTTCTCTAATTTTAAAAATTCAATAGAGGCAGATGCCAACTATTTGGTAGATGAAGCGGAGCAATTGTATACGGAACTGCATCGCGATCACAGTTATAAATCCACTTTTGAGAAAAAGAATTTCTTGGAATTGGTGCTAGAAAGCCCCGATTGGCAGGATCGCTTGAACCTATCTTAATTTTTTTCCCCTAAAGTGTTCACACCTGAAGTTTTTTCTTGTCTAAGAAAGAAAGAACACAATCAGGGACAATGAAGAACATTCAAAAAGTACTTATTACAGGCGGTGGTTCAGGTATCGGACTGGCCTTAGCGCGTAAGTTTTTAGCGCAAGGTCACCAAGTAATTATTATGGGAAGAAACTTATCGAAACTTGAGCAAGTAAAAGCTGCGCTTCCGCAGATAAGCATCTACCAAAGTGATGTTACAAAAGAAGATCAAGTACAAAAATTGGCGCAGCAACTGAAAGAAGAGTTGGGTGGTATTGATGTGCTGGTTAATAATGCGGGTATTATGCTACTATTGGATAGTGGTAATGAAGGCAATAATTTGACGAAGCAATTTGAGGAAATCGAAATTAATTTTCAGGCTCCGATACGTTTGTTGCACCACTTCTTGCCGCAGCTTAAAAAGAGTAAAAACGCCACTTTAATCAACGTTTCTTCAGGCTTGGCCTACGTTAGTTTCGCTCAAGCTCCTGTTTACTCGGCTACTAAAGCAGCTTTGCATTTTTGGACCCAAGCCATTCGGCCACAATTAAAATCACATTCAATTAGGGTAGTAGAACTATTGCCTCCGGTGGTAGATACCAAATTAGCAAAGGACGCCGATCTCAAAGACGATAATCTTAAACCCATGCCGCCCGAAAGATTGGCGGAGCTCTTTTGGAAAGATTACAATAAAGGTAAGGAGGAAATCACCCCCGGAATTTCGAAACAATTGAAATGGATGAGCCGTCTTGCGCCAAAGTTTATTTTCAAGCAATTAAACAAACAAGCAATACCTCAGAAATAATATGAAAAAAGTACTCGCTTATATATAAATCATCGCAATTGCAGCTTTTGCGGGAAATATGATCAACATAGGTCTTAGTTATGGTATGCACTGGCAATCTTTAGCGCCTCTGGCTTTTAGGGAATCTTTTCAGGTGGATTTCCCTCGGCTTCTAGGACCAACCACAGCGACCTTAATGCCCGCTTTTCTCGCTACACTGTTCTTAGTTTTTCTTAGCAAAGAAAACAAAGCGGCCAGACGCCGCCGGTTGATTGCCTTAGTGGCTTTACTCCTAATTAACATTCAAACACTAGCCTGTCATTTGCCTATGAATTTGGATTTTATGGAATTAGAATTTAGCGTAGCAGAACTAAGTTCGAAGCTACAAGGCTGGTTGTTATTCCATTGGCTTCGAGTTGCAGCGGCTATTGTAGCGGCGGTATATGCAATTAAAGCTTTTCAAAAACAATCAATAAACAACTAAAATTCAAAAATAAAAATGGACAATTTTACTATTATCAATGTGCAAGCAATTATCGGGACTATCAGCATTATTCTTGGTTTCAACTGGTGGATTAGACCTCGTTTGGCTCATCTTTCAGTAGAAAAAGCCGTGTTGCCATTGGTGTTTCTTAACACCTTTCGTTATTTAGGTTTATCCTTTATGGCTAAGGAGCAGTTTTACGATGGCTTCCCTAGTGAGTTCTTAAATACGGTAGGGATTTGGGATATGTGCACGGCTATTTTGGCCATAATTGCCGCTGTAGCCATAAAATAAAAATGGAAATTAGCCATAGCCTTGGTCTGGTTGTTTAACATTGTAGGCATGACCGATTTATTAACCGCTTTTCCTCAGTTTTTTGGTTTAGAATTATACAATCACGATTTAGGCTTTATCTGGCTGCTATTTATCACTTATGGATTAACCACCTTCCTAAGCCACATCTACATATTTATAAGACTGATTAAAAACCTACGAAAGATCAAGTAAGATGAATAGAAAAGTCAAGTTTTGGAGTTCTCTAACGGTATTAATATTGTTAGTTTTTAGTGCTGAAGCACAGGAAATTTATCCTGGCAAAGCCAAGCAGGTTGAGCAGGATATAGCCGCTGATTTTCCTTTTGAATCTAAGTTTATCAATATAGGTTCGGAGAAAATACATTATGTTGAATCGGGCCAAGGTGACCCCATTTTACTTTTGCATGGTTTGCCAGCCAATTTATATTTATGGCGGAATGTAATTCCTAATATTGATAGCAATAAAAGGGTAATTGCCTTAGATTTTTTGGGATTTGGAAAATCAAGTTTCCCTACTGACAGCAATGTTTCTGTAGAAGTACAATATAAAATGCTCTGCGATTTTATTGCCACCAAAAAACTTAAAAATGTCACTCTGTTTATTCAAGATATCGGGTCAATTGCAGGCATGCTTTACGCGATACGTGAGCCACAAAATGTTAAAGGAATAGCATTATTCGAGGCTCCCTTTATGCCAGCGGAGATAATGTACGATCAATTGCCTTTTAGTTTTAGGGCTTTTATGCGCCTTACGCGGAAACAAAAGAGTAATGATAGGTTAATGGTGAAGAGGAACTTCGCGGGTAAGAAATTGGCAGTCAATTTTTTTACTGGCCGTAAATTACCAAAAGAAGCATACGCATTTTACACCTCACCTTGGGATAACGAAAGAAGAAGATATGCCATTACGCGCGGTCCTGATCCCGCAGTACTTTCTTATAGTAAGGGTAAAGGTAGCAGTGAGTTTGCAAGCTTGTTGGATACCATTTCAACCGGTATGCGCAACACCCAAATTCCGATACTCTACTTTTATGCAAAGAAGGGTTTAGTGAATAGAGAAGAAGCCTTGCGCTATGCGATGGACAATTTTAAGAATGCCGATTTTGTGTTTTTAGGAAAGGGCAAGCACTTTCTTACGGAAAGTCATCCTAGGCAGATGAGTAGGAAGTTTAACCTTTGGTACGAGAAATTTTAATGGCAAGAAGGATAGGAAAGTAGCAGTTCGCACAGGAAGCGGCTTGGATATAAATCCGAGCCGCTTTTTGGTTTTAGCTGGAACTAGAAGCATAGTAAGGTTTTTAAGCTTTACCGAGTTTTCTCCGCTGTTTCCAAAATTGAATCATCTTTGCGTGGTGGACCGAAACCTTTAATTCTGCTCCTAAAACCGATTCAATTATTCTAATGTTTAGACATCAAGGCAAGAGCCGCACTTTAAAGCAGAATTTACAGATTGCCACGGTTTTATCCTTTGTGGCGGGCATTGTAAATGTAAGTGGTTTTTTAGCTTTTAAACAGTTAACAACTAATGTAACTGGGCATTTTGCACTTTTTATAAATGATGTGGCGGATTTTGCCTTTTGGAAAGGGACTATTTACTTCCTCTATATTTTCTCATTCCTTTTTGGCTCTTTCTTATCAAGTTTTTTAATTGAGCGCTATCGTACTTCCAAGCAGCTCAATGTTTTTGTTCTTCCCACCCTGTTGGAAGCTTTGATCTTAATTTCGATTGCGCTGTTTAGTAATTTCTATCGGATAGAATCCCCTGATCTAATTGTTTGCCTTCTGCTTTTTGCCATGGGCTTGCAGAACTCTTTCGTAACCACAATTTCCAAGGCCATCGTGCGAACCACCCATTTAACGGGGCTTTTTACCGATTTAGGAATTGATATTTCGCAATTATTTTTTCCCAAACGTCACCCTCATAGGGAGAAGCTCAAAGCAAATATTAAACTGCGAATTTTCATAATCGCTTCTTTTTTTGGGGGTGGATTATTCGGGGGCTTAGTTTATTCGCGCCTCAACTTAAAGTTAAATGCCTTGCTAATTGCGGGCTTTATTCTGCTAGGTAGTTTGGTTTATGATGATTTGAGATACAGGTTTATCAAAACAACAAGAAAGCATAAGCAAGAACGGAAAAGGCAAGCATCTTGAAATCGAGAAAAGCTTCGGAGTTTATTGCCAAATTTGGAGATGGTTTTTTTATTTTTCAGACTTTATTAGAGTAACGAAACCCAATTCTTTTAAATAAACTTGGAAAGCCCTTCTATGGCAAAAAGATTTCTCGCCAAAGAAAATACCAATATTAAAATTTCTCCGACGCGTTTTCTCGCGGGCATTGGGATTGGCTTGAGCTTTTCCTTTGTTTTATACTCTTTTTAAACCCAATGTTAGAAGATAAATTGTCAACGATTATTAGAAGGTATAAAGGTCGAGTAACATTTGAAGCGCGCAAGATTAATGACAAATTCGCTTGGCAGTCTCGGTTTTATGATCAGATTTTTTGGGATGATAGCTCTTTAAAAGAGGTTTCAGATTATATCATCAACAACCCAAAAGAATGGCATGAAGACCAGCACTTCAAATAGCTTTAGAAAAACCCCACAAAAAAAGGCCATCTTTTCAGATGACCTTGCTGGGGAATAAGCAGGGAAGCTTTTATTTAAAACTCCAAAACACTTTTTTCACTTTCCATATACCGTTTTCTTTTTCTAGGGTAATGTACTCATTCCAACGGGCTACATCGGTGCCAGTTTCCAGTAAAACGGTAGCTACATTATCTTCAATACCAGTTACGGTAATTATGTTTTCTTGTAGTTCGGGGGCGGTTTGGTTTTGACCCTGCATTAGACGTTTTAAGTCTTGAGCATTTTGACGTTCACTTAATTTTCCGTCGTGGTTTAAACCCTGATTGGTAAAGTCTTTGTGCAAAACGCTCATCATTTCTTGGTAGTCACCTTCGTGGTAGTTCTCGATATAGGTTCGCACCGTATTTTCTAAAGTGGTACCTGGTTCACCATCTTCCGCAGCCGAGATAATGTAAATGGGAAGTTGAATTTCTTCGTTGCCAGGGTGGTTTGCAAAAACGCTGCTGCTAATACTTAGGCCGGCCGCTAGGGCTAAAAATGATAACTTTTTCATGATGTTTTTATGTTTGTTTTCGTTTGGCTAAACTAGGTAAGGCATTGGTAAAGAGCTGTTAAAGAAAGCTTAAAGCCTTTTAATTGGTAGGGACGAGTCGGTGAATGGTGGACTCTAAAGGTTAAGACGTGAGTTCAACTAAGCTCGGGAGTCTCTATCTATTAACGTGAATGTGGTGACTCCGAAAGAGTTTATAGTTTGATAGGATAAACATCTTTACTTTTACAGCTTCCAATCTTTGCTTTTCACGAGTATTCAATTGCTCGGATTATTAAGACCACATAATTTTTGTAATCTCGCTTGTATGGAAAAAGACGACCAAGCTAAAAATGAGCAAATCAACAATCCTTTACACGGAGTTAAACTAGCGGATATCTTAGAAAGTTTGGTGGAAAGCTTAGGCTGGGAGGATCTTTCTATGCGAATTAATATAAATTGTTTTAAGAGTAATCCTTCTATAAAATCGAGCCTTAAGTTTTTAAGAAGAACCCCTTGGGCGAGAGAAAAGGTTGAGCGTTTATATTTAAAAATGGAAGGAAGAAAAAGATAAGTACTCAACCAAGAAAAGACCCTTTTGGCAGACAGCCTTTCTTTAAGAGATTAAGAAGGATTTGTTGTTTAGCTCGGTAAAACACTTTTTTCACTTTCTATTTACCCTTTTCTTTTTCAAGGGTGATGTACTCATCCTCACGGTCTATACCGGTGCCGGTTTCCAGTAAAACGGTAGCCACAGTATCTTTAATATTGGTTACGGTTATTTATGGTAAATATGGGGTGCTTTGGTTTTGCCCCTTCCTAAGACTTATGAGGTATGGAGCATTTTGACGTTTACTCAATTGCTTGTCATTTTTAAAGAGATTTTGCTTGGCGGAACGGTTTTGAAGTTTAGATCGCGGCCCCGTACCAGGGATAGCAGTGGAAAGCCCGCAGCCTAGGAGCCTGCTTTTTTTGCCACGAGGAGGCGGAAGCCACCGCAGGGCTTAAAGAAGCGGCGAGTAGGTGAGGACTTGGAACGAATAGCCCGGCCGGTACCCTAAAAAAAATCCCTCGCAAAGGAGGGATTAGTATGAAAAAGATAAGGACTTAATTGGGTTTGTCGGCCTTTAGTTCTTTGGTGTTTTCCGCTTCGTAGCTGCTGGGTATGGCGCATTGGCCGCCCGCGCAACCGGTGTTACTTAGGGCTTGGAGAATTAGAAAGAAGGCAAAACCGGCCACCAATCCGTTTTCGTCGCGGTAGGCGCTGTAGGCAATGGCCAGTCCAATTCCCAGTCTTAACCAACGACTGAAACTCCAGGAAGTGCGGAAAACAGTGCTTAATACTTGTTCTTTATAATTCATAAAAAATAGGGGCGCCAAAAGGGGGCGCCACGAATTTAAACTTTTTGCGCTTGCATATAATTTACGTTCAACCAAGAGCCGGCATTATAGCATTCTAGGCCTTGGGCGCTTAAAAATTGCTCGGCCATTCCGCTGCGACCACCACTGGCGCAAACTAGAATTAGGGGCATTTCCAGAGCTTTAACATCATCGATGCGATGGGTAATTTCATCGAGGGGGATATTAACCGACTCGGCTACATTACCACCCATAAACTCGCCGCGTGAGCGTACATCTACCACTGTGCCTTTTCCGGCATTAATTAGATCTTGAATATTCATTTTTCTTTCTTTTTAGCATCCAACATACTTAAAGCAATGCCGCCCATTAAGGCGCCGTAAAGGCTAGAGTTTAGAGGGTCTCCGGTAATGGTGCAGCCATCTACACAGCCAATTTGCTGGTAGTAAATATAGCCTACCAATAAACCTACTGCGGTTCCAATAAAGGCGAATTTGTTGCTTGTAATGAAGGACTTAATCATTTGTTTTTCTAGACCGCAAAGATGTTGGGATTGAAAATAGTGGGAAGTGACATGAATTACGTTCAACGCAGGTTTTTAGCCTTGGGCAAATCTACTTTAAAGTTTTGAGCATAGATAGAACAAACCAAATGTATCTGCTAAAGAAGAAGGGGCAAAGATTTGGGGCTTATTGTGGGTGCTAATGCTGGCATTAGTTACTGTTCAAGTAAAATGGCTTTCGCAAAATGTTAATTTAGAGTTTGTTACTCTCTTCCTTTCCTTGCAATTGTTGCTTTTACTGTGGCTCAGTTGGCAGGTTTTAGCTATGCTGGAAAAGAATTTCAGCGAGCCCATAAGGCCAATTTATAGCAGTGCTTGGCCCCTCTCTAATTTAGTTTCTAACTGGAATAATTTCGCTCGTCGGCAGATGCGTTCGCAGGAAAATTTGCTTTCAGAACGAGATAAGGCCTCAAAAATAAGCACCAGGAAAAGCGCCGTTTTTGGCCAATATGAGTCATGAAATTAGAACTCCATTAAACGGAATTAATGGCACCTTGCATTTGATGCGCAATACGGAATTGAGCAAAGAGCAGCTTGATTTAGTGGAAATTAGTGAGCACTCTTCTAATTATCTTCTTAATGTGGTGAATATGATTTTATTATGAAGCCTTTTAAGCCTAAGGATTTAGAGCTTATTTTAAAACGCTTTAGTAGAAGTATATAATTGAACTCTGCTTTGTGCTTAAAGATGCTAAGTTTGTAAAAAATACCAGCATGCGTAAACTAGCCTTTTTCCTTTTTTCCTTAGCGACAATAGCTTGTAAAAATGATGCGCCAGCCACGGATACACAGATATCCACCCAGGAAAATTCTGCGGGTATAACTGTTCCTGAAGGTTTTAAGGCGGAAATTTATGCCGATAACTTAGGCGCTGGAAGACATTTAGCCATTGGGAAAGCGGGTGATATTTATGCTCGTTTGGCAGTAGGCGAAGAGGGGAAATCCATTGTAGCCATGCGCGATACCAATGCCGATGGAAAGGTGGATATTACCGAGTATTTTGAAGAACTTGCCGGAGGAACAGGCATAAAGGTGCATAATAACTACTTGTATTTTAGTACGAATGAACAGGTTTTTCGTCGCGCTTTTAAGGGTAACGAATTGGTTCCTACTGGCGAACGTGAATTGGTTTTAACCCTACCGAGTCAAAATCAGCATGCGGCCAAGCCTTTGGCTTTTGATGTACAAGACAGCATGTATGTAACCATTGGCGCACCCTCTAATGCTTGTCAAGATCCCGATCGTCAGCCAGGCGTGGTAGGGCAAGATCCTTGTCCACTTTTAGAAACGTCGGGTGGGATTTGGAAATTTAGTGCCAGTAAATTAAATCAAACTTTCGCTGATGGAAAGCGCTACGCTACGGGCATCAGGCATGCGGTGGGTATTACCTACAATACCAAAGACCAAAAGCTTTACGCCATGCAGCATGGGCGCGATCAATTACATGAATTTTGGCCAGACATTTACAGTGAAAAGGAAAGCTCGGAGCAACCCGCGGAAGAGTTTTTAAGAATTGAGCCCGATTCTGATTTCGGCTGGCCTTATTGCTATTTCGATTGGAAGAAACGTACTAAATTTCTCAATCCCGAATACGGTGGTAATAGCGACAGCATTGGTCGCTGTGTAAATGCAGATTATCCTTTAATGGGTTTCCCAGGTCACTGGGCTCCCAATGCGCTCGAATTTTACCAAGGCAATCAATTTCCTGTAAGTTATAAAGGTGGTGCTTTTATCGCTTTTCACGGCAGCTGGAATAGAGCGCCTTTTCCCCAACAAGGCTACCGTGTGGTATTTGTGCCTTTCTCGGGTAATGATCCAATAAGTGGCTATACCAGTTTTGCTGCGGGTTTTGCGGGTGCAAGCGACGATCCTAGTTCGCCGGCAGATGCGAAATATAGACCCTGCGGTTTAGCGGTAGATCAAGCGGGAGCGCTCTATATTCTCGATTCGCGCGAAGGCAGAGTGTGGAAGGTAACTTATCAGGCTTAGAAAATTCCAAAAAACAAATAGATTAAACTAAAGGCACTGAGAAATATAATGCCTACATAGCTTAAAATTCGCATCACCAATTTAGGTCGAGCCGCCTCTTCGGGCAGATGGCTTACCAATTGGAAATTTACGATGGCAATGATGGGTGCAATCACAAAGCTGATGCTGGTGGCAATATCTACTAGCGATTTAAGCGAGGATCCAAAGAAATAGTAAATCGCCAAAGCACCACCGCCAATCACCAATAATAGCAAAGAATATAGCCTAGAATTAGCCTGATGAAGGTCTTCCTTATTTTGTAGGAGTACAATTACACGTCTTCCTGCGCGGGCGTATCCGTCAAATACTGCGATGCAAGTTCCGAACATTATGCTAAAAGCAGATGCGGCAATAAGAAGCTCACTCCAATCGCCAATGTTTTCGGTGTATAAGGAAATGATATCATTGGCAAAACCCGCCGAGCTAGCATTGAGACTTTGTCCGGTTCCGTATACTAAAAAGGCGCCCAAAACTAAAAAGCAAGGGGCTAAAAAAGCACTTAGCCAATAGCCAAATCGAAATTCGTTTAGGGTTTCTTTCAAACTAGGACGGTAGCCACTTTCTTTAGCACGGGCAATGGTCCATAAACTCGACCAAGCCGACAAATCTACCGCAGTGGGCATCCAGCCCATTAAAGCGATTAAAAACAAAAAGCCTGGGCCGGTAGGGTCGAGTACTTCGGCGCTAAAGAAGCTAAAGTCGTGACTTTTCGGCCCTTGCCAGATGCTTATAAAAAAGGCACTGAGGGTAGAGATTAAAAGTACCGAGCCAATAACTTTTATTAGACGATCAAGGATTTTATAACGACCGATCAATAAGATTGCGATGCACAGAATAAAGACTAAAGCGGTGGTGATTTTAATGCTAAAGAGTTTTTCTAGCCCAAAAAGTTGATGCATAAAGCCCGCGGTTACCGCTCCCACGGCCGCACTAACGAAAAACATCGAGGCCAGGGTAATTCCAACATATAGCCAAAGCATCCAGAGACCTTTACGCTTATAGCCATCAATTAGCGATTCTCCTGTGGCGCTCGCATAGCGTGCCCCGTATTCGAAGAAGGGATACTTTAAAACATTGGCTAAAATTACCGCCCACAAAAGCCCGAAGCCATAATCGGCTCCCGCACGGGTGCTTTGCACCAAGTGGCTTACCCCAATGGCAGTGCTAGCAAAAAGGATTCCCGGACCAAGTGACTTTAAGAATTTGTTCATCGTGTAAATTAGCGAGACCGTAAATATAAACTTGAGTTCGATATAAAATTAGGCCGCAGAACTCTTATTAATAGTGGGCTATTGCGAAGGGTTAAGGCGAAGAAAAACGCTTTTTAGAAGTGGTTTAGTAGCGTTTTTTCAATAAAACCAAAAATCCTGCATCTTGCTCATTTGCTATAGCAGCTGCAGCTGTTTGATCCAGATTTGTCTTTTCTTTTTATTGAAAATCTGAGGCTATAATTTTAGGCCGAGCTAAGCTTATAAGGGACCAAATAAGTGAATATATTTGCCCTCTCTCAAAAAATGCAAGATGTCTGAAAAAATATTAGTTCTCGGCTCATCCGGCCAGATTGGTACCGACTTAGTAGAAACCCTGCGTAACAATTACGGAGCGGATAATGTAATCGCCTCCGATCTGCGTCAGCCCTCAGCCGAGCGCCTTGCCCAAGGCCCCTTTGAAACTCTCAACGCCCTTGATGCAAAGGCCGCTTTCGACATTATTAAGAAGCACAATGTTACCCAAGTTTATCATTTAGTAGCCATGCTTTCGGCCACCGCCGAAAAAATGCCCTTGAAAGGTTGGGATCTTAATATGCAAAGCCTTTTCAATTTCTTGGAAATGGCGCGCGAAAAGCATTTTAAAAAAATGTACTGGCCCAGTTCTATCGCTGCTTTTGGCCCGAATACGCCACGTGATAATACCCCGCAGTTAACGGTAATGGATCCGGGTACGGTTTATGGCATCAGCAAATTAGCGGGCGAACTTTGGTGTGAATATTATTTTAAGAAATATGGAGTAGATACGCGAGGCTTGCGCTACCCTGGACTAATCTCCTATAAAACCGAGCCCGGTGGCGGTACCACTGATTATGCGGTGGATATTTTCCACAAGGCAGCGAAAGACCAGGATTACACCTGTTATTTGGGGGCCGACTCCAGTCTGCCAATGATGTATATGCCCGATGCTATTAAGGCAACCATTGGCATTATGGAAGCACCCGCCGAGCAGGTTAAAATTAGAACCTCTTATAATGTAGGCGCTTTTAGTTTTAATCCTGAAGAATTGGCGGCCGCTATTCGCAAGGAAAAGCCCAATTTTAAGATGGACTATAATATCGACTCTCGCAATGAAATCGCTAAAGGTTGGCCTTCCAGCATCGACGATTCGGTAGCGCGCGAACATTGGAATTGGCAGCCCGAATTTAGCCTTGAGGCGATGGTAAAAGATATGTTGAAAAATTTGAGCTAATACCATATTCAGGTATTGCCCGTAGACTTATAAATAAATTGATTGGCGTCCGCTTGATTCTTAGCGGAGGGAATTACCCTATTAGATAATCATCCACAAATTTATTTCGTTTTGTAGATGATTATCTAATTAGCAGGATATGCGGCTTTAAGAACAATAAGTATAAGCGGTATGAGGTCAAATTTACTACTATAGAGAAGTTTAAATTATCCGCAGTAATTAGTAGCTATTAACTACTTCTTCTCCAAGTATACATCTAGTAATAAATCTACCGTACCGCCCAAAGTATCGGTTTCAAAGCGAGTAGTAGCGCGTAAGCCTGTGCTGCTTTGATTACTTACATCGTAAGTGGTTGTGCCGTTATTTGGGTCGCTAATAGTGAAACGTGTATCGCTAACATATTGTATGGTTCCGTTGCCTCCTACGTTAACAGGGAAGTCAATATTTTGCCCTAAAACCGAAGCTTGCATGGTAGTTTGTACAGAATAAGAAACGGTTTTAGCATTGGCGTTAAAATTATAGAAACCTTGTGTTCCCGTTCCTGTTCCATTTAAGGGAATAGTAGCGATAACAGTAGTTAGACTGCCGTTGTAATCGGTTCGAGTGACGTTGAATTCGCCATTTAAAAAGGCCGCTAAACCAGTTAAATTTTGACTGCCTGAAGTATCATTATCGCGATCTTTACTACAGGACGTTAGGCTAATGGCAAGTATTAAAAGGCTTAGTTTGAAAACTGTTTTCATGTTGTGAAATTAGATTACGAATGTAGTAAATCAGAAGCTTGATTCACCTTGCTCAAATGCTAAAACAACATTATCTAATTAAACACAGATCCGCGTGCAATTACTAAAGGGATATGACCATTATTGGAACCTTAGCAGGATCGTAAAAAATACCTCTAATGGACTAGTAAACAGAGATAAAGGGTGAAATAAAACGCAACAGAGTGGCCTTATTTTGACAATCTCTCTTCCTAAAATAATTTCCTGAAAAAGCCTTTCGGGGCTAGTCCTTCGATAGATATAAGTTTAAGACCAAACTTGCGCTACCCCCTAAAGTGTCGCGCTGGTAACTCCTACTTAATACTAGACTATTAGCGGTCATCGCACTTACCTCATAGGTGGTTGAGCCAGTTATTGGGTCATTAATACTAAAGCTGTTATCACTAAGAATTTGAAAAGTTCCTGCCCCTGCAAGGTAGAGAGGGTAACTAGTGGACGACACTTCCATATTCGTGTTTAATAAGTAGGTAGTGGTTTTGGTGAAGGATTCAAAAAGGAAATTACCATCGGTGTTGGTGCCAGTGCCCGAAACAGGAACGCTACCCAAGATGGTACCTAGACTGCCACTGTAATCTGCGCGTGTAATATTGAAATTGCCTTTGAGAACGGTAGATAAAGTTGGTTCGCCAGTGGCGTTTTCTTCATCTTTTTCACAAGATGAGAATAAGCTAATCGATAAAATAAGTAGGCCTAAACGGATAATGGTCTTCATAACAATATTTTGGGCCGCCAAGATACTTAATCAGACGATTGTTTCCCCTTTTTTAAACTCCAAAACGGTAATTTCAGGCCAAATGCCTACCCTTCCTGGGAAAGCTAAAAAGCCAAAGCCGCGATTTACATAAAGGTATTTGCCCATTTCTTCGTACAAACCTGCCCATTTGGGGTAGCGATATTTTACGGGACTCCATTTTATCCAGCCTGGAATTTCAATGCCAAATTGCATTCCATGAGTATGCCCACTTAAGGTAAGCGACATTTTTTTAGGATAGGTTTTTACAATTTGGTCGAAATGCGAAGGGTCATGCGAAAGCAACACATGAAAGTCATTTGCATTAGTATCAGCCGTCGCTTTATCTAAATCGCCGTGTTGCACAAAACCACCGGTTCCCCAATTTTCAACACCCACTAAACGGAAGCTTTCGCCGTCTTTTTCAATCCGACGATTTTCATTGCGCAAAAGGTCAAAGCCAATATCTTTATGCGTTTGGTAAAGCTTCTGCATATTGGCTTCTTTCGCTGCCGCAGATGGCCAAGTAATATAATCGCCGTAATCGTGGTTGCCCAAGATGGAATACTTACCCATTGGTGCTTTTAACTTAGAAAAGACTTCCTTCCATGGTTCCATTTCATCGGCGCTATTGTTTACTAAGTCGCCTGTGAAAACAATCATGTCACTTTCCTGCTCGTTAATTAGGCCAATGCCATAGGCGATTTTCTCGGCATTATCGAAGCTGCCGCTATGCACATCCGAAATTTGCGTAAGGGTAAAACCTTCGAAGGCCGCAGGTAAATCCGGGAAGTAAAGGGTTTTCTTTAGGACCTTATAGTTGTACTTGCCCTTAATAACGCCGTATAAAATTCCGGCAAAGGGAATTACCGCTATTCCGAGAGCAATCTGACTGACAAACTTCCGGCGTGAGGGAAGAAAAGTTTCAGAATCGGAGCCCGAAAACTGTCCTGCAACACCTACTAACATGCGGGTCACATCTTCCGTAAGGAGGAAAAGACTGATAATTAATTTGGGAACAAATAAGAGCACGAAGCTGGCCATTACCACTTTGAAAACGGGATTTTGCGGACCAGAACTACGATCGAAATTCAAGATAGTATATAGGACTAAAATTAGAAAAAGTACCGAAACAATCCAGTAACCGTAACGAATCCAGAACTGGTCGCGTGAGAGGGTTTTAAAGGCTTGATAGGCGTAAATATCTACCAAGCTGAGTAAAAAGAGGGGTAATAATATTCTGAATAACACGTGTTGATGTTTAGGGATAAGCCGCTTATTGCGGAAATTGTGCACGGCGGCGAAATTAAAGTATTAATCTTTAAACCTTAGTTCGACGTAAAATTAGGCCTCAGACCTTTTGTAAAAGGTGGGTTTTAGGGCAGATAGCTTTTACACTGGGGTAGATGGTTTTTGAAATGGCAGATTTTAAATCAAGCTAATCCGTTTTCATTCGCGGACCAGCAGAATATTTACTAGCCTTAGTGGTCTAAGTACTATTTAACCTATTCATCCCTTTCTTGATGGCTTATTAGTCTTATTTTCGTGCTTCATAAAAAAGTCTATGTCTAAGCCCACATTATATTTACTCGATGCCTTTGCCCTTATCTATCGCTCGTATTTCGCCTTTATTAATAATCCGCGGATTAACTCGAACGGATTAGATACTTCGGCCATTTTTGGTTTTACAACCACTTTGCTGGAGATTTTAGAAAAGAAAAACCCCTCGCATATTGCGATCGTTTACGATACCAGTGCGCCCACAGTGCGTCATATAGAGTACGATTTGTACAAGGCCCAGCGCGAGGAAACTCCCGAGGGAATAAAGGTGGCTTTTCCGTATATACGCAAAATGGCGGAAGCCTTTAATATTCCTTTTTTAGGGGTAGATGGCTATGAAGCCGACGATGTAATTGGCACCCTTGCCAAGCAAGCGGAGAAAGAGGGTTACGAGGTGTTTATGATGACGCCCGATAAGGATTTTGGTCAATTGGTAAGCGAAAATATTTTCATGTATCGTCCTGGCCGCAGCGGCAATCCCGCCGAAGTTTGGGGTATTGAAGAGATTAAGGCCAAATTTGATATTGATAATGTAGACCAAGTAGTAGACTATTTGGGCATGATGGGTGATGCGGTGGATAATATTCCGGGGATTCCTGGTGTAGGAGCGAAAACTGCCTCGAAGCTTTTAAAGCAATTTGGTTCCATGGAAGCCATGTACGAGAAGGCCGAAGAGATTAAGGGAAAATTAGGTGAGAAAATTCGCGATAATAAAGAGCAAGCCTTGCTTTCTAAAAAGTTGGCGCGCATTATTATCGATGTACCCATACAATTTGAAGAGTCGAGTTTTAAAAAGGATCCAGCGGATGTGGAAAAGATTCAAGAGCTTTTTAAAGAGTTGGAATTTAGAGCCTTGTCGCGCAGGGTTTTAGGTACAGACGCTACGGCAGATGCGCCCCAAGGTGATGTGAAGATTAAAGCCAAAGATACCGGCGGGCAAATGGATATGTTCGCGGCCCCGAGTGTGGAAGGCGAGGAGCAAACGAGTAGCAGCAGCTATCAAAATTTAGCGAATAGCGAGCACCTTTACCAATTGGTGCAGCACCCGAAAGAACGTCAGCTTTTACTGGAAAACTTGTTAAAGCAAAGGTCGGTTTGTTTCGATACTGAAACCACTAGTTTGGATGTACAAAAAGCAGAATTGGTAGGACTTGCTTTCTCGTATAAGCCAGGAATAGCCTATTATGTGCATCTACCGCAAGGGGAAGAAAAAACAATTTTAGAAGAGTTTAGACCCTTCTTTGAGCATCCTGAAATTGAGAAAATTGGTCAGAATTTAAAGTACGACCTAAGCGTTTTGCATCAATACGAAATGCCGGTTAATGGACCACTTTTCGATACTATGTTGGCGCATTATTTAATTAATCCCGACATGCGCCATAATATGGATATCATGGCGGAAACGTATCTAAATTATCAGCCACAATCTATCGAAGAGTTGATTGGTAAGAAGGGGAAAAACCAAAAAACCATGCGTGAGGTTGATCCTACCTTAGCGGCTGAATATGCGGGAGAGGATGCGGATATTACCCTTCGTTTAGCCCAGGTTTTTAAAGAGAAATTAGCCGATAGTAGCGCCGCTAAAGTCTTGGCCGAAATTGAAACGCCTTTGGTAAAAGTATTGGCGAAAATGGAGATGGAAGGCATTAACCTCGATCGGGGAGCTTTATCGCGACTATCTGCAGAATTAGCGGAAGACATTGCTAATCTTGATCGTGAGATTCACGAGCTATCAGGCAATCCCGATTTTAATATTGCTTCTCCGCGACAATTGGGTGAAGTGCTTTTTGGTGAAATGGAGTTGATTGCAAAGCCGAAGAAAACCAAAAGCGGACAGTACGCCACCGGTGAGGATGTGTTGCAGGATTTAGCGAAGGATCATGAGATTATCCAAAAGATTTTGGACTATCGTCAAATGGTTAAGCTTAAAAGTACTTACGTAGATGCGCTACCGGATATGGTAAGCGATGTAACTGGCAGAATTCACAGTAGCTTTAATCAGGCAGTAGCCGCCACCGGTCGATTGAGTAGCAATAATCCTAATCTTCAAAATATACCCATCCGCACCAAGCGCGGACAAGAAGTGCGTAAAGCCTTTATTCCCCGCGATGCAAAGCACGTAATTTTAGCGGCAGATTACAGTCAGATTGAATTGCGCTTAATTGCCCAGCTTAGTCAGGAAAAAACTATGATGGAAGCCTTTATTAATGGCGAAGATATTCATGCAGCCACTGCGGCTAAAGTTTTTGGGCTGCCCCTAGATGAGGTAAGTAGAGAGATGCGTAGCAATGCGAAGACCGTGAACTTTGGTATTATTTACGGCGTAAGTGCTTATGGACTAAGCCAGCAAACCAGTTTAAGTCGCGGCGAAGCTAGTGATATCATCAAGAGCTATTTTAAAACCTACCCCGGTATCCGAGATTATATTGAAGCGCAGAAAGAACTGGCTCGCGAGCAAGGCTTTGTGGAAACCATGTTAGGCAGACGTCGCTATTTAAAAGACATTAACAGTAGAAATGCCGTGGTACGCGGACATGCCGAGCGCAATGCCGTTAATGCTCCTATTCAAGGCTCGGCGGCCGATATCATTAAAATTGCTATGATCAATATCGATCAAGCCTTGGCTCCCTTTAAAACCAAAATGCTTTTACAGGTGCACGATGAATTGGTTTTCGACGCCCCCAAAGAAGAATTGGAGGAAGTGACCGCATTGATTGTTGATAAAATGCAAACAGCCGTAAAAACCGAAGTGCCTTTATTGGTAGAGAGTGGTTATGGTGCAAATTGGTTGGAGGCGCATTGATGTTTAGTACTTAGTACGCTGCGCTATTAGGTTTGAGTAGTGAGATTGGATTGGAAGATTGATTAATGATTCTGCCTCTGAAACGAGATTCAATGGTAGTTCAGTTGAAATTCGATGGTTCCCTAGCCATGCGATTTATCGCGTGAGTTGGCGGAAAGTGAAATTTATTTTTAATTCGGCATTTTGTAGTGAGGCGGTTTAGCGCCTGATAGTATTAAGATCGCTACGCTGTGAGATTTGAGTAGTGAGATGGACTGGGAGAATTGCTGGGTGATTTTGCCTCCGTAGGGAAAATTCATTTTAATTTGTTATTTCACAGAGACGCCATTTATCGCTTCTAACAATTTTTTTGAGTATCACCTTTACAAACAGATGCAAAAAAGCCCCCTCTACTAAACAAAGTAAAGGGGGCTTTTTTTATCGTATCGAATAATCTACTCGATAATCAGCTTTTGGCTAAAATTGGTATGATCACCTTTAATATTAAGAAGGTAAACACCAGTGCTTAGTCCGAGGTCTAACTGAGTTTCAAAGCTTGAGTTTTTAGTTTGTAGGCTTTGGCTATAAACCGATCTGCCGCCAAGGTCAACAATTTCTAAATTAAGTTGATTGTCCAACAAGTCGCTCATCTTAATAGTAAGTTGGCCATTGCTGGGGTTGGGATAAAGCTTAAGATCAGCAGCGCCAAACTCATTAATACTTACATCGGTTCCTTGTCCGAAACGAATATTATCGATATAAAAATTATTGCCACCACCATTATTAAATACAAATTTGATTAAGATGGGATCGTTTTGAATATAAGCGTCGAAGTTCAGGGTTTCGGTAGTCCACTGGCTGGGGCCGTTAGGTACAAAGTTACCCGTGGTATTGGGGGCAGTGCGTAAGCGGCCACTGTTGTAGAAACGTCGTCTTATCCAGGTCGCACCGCAGTCGCGAGAAACGTAAACTTCTAATTCATCGTTATTGTCATTGGATTGAGCAGCAAAAGCATAATCGAAATATAAATTAAGGTTAGAACCACCAGCCGTAGCAATTGCAGGCGTGATAATCTCATCGACATCACCAGCAGAAACATTATTTACCTTCTCTAAAATTAGGCTATTACTAAGATGAGAGCCCGCTCCACTAAATGGTTTAAAGGGATTTTGGTCCTTATCAATAATGGAAACCGTTGCTGGAATGCTGCCTAATTCAAAGCTTTCTACCCAAGTAAGATTAAAGAAAGGGTTAATAGAGCTTTTAACGTTTAGGTAGTTGGTAAGCGTAGTGCTGTTAGTTCCGGCGCTGTTACTCACGCTTAGGCTTACATCGTATTTGCCTGGATTAGCATAAGTAACGGTAGGGTTCTCGGCGGTAGAAGAGCTAGGTGTTCCACCGGGGAAAGTCCAATTCCAAGTGCTGGGGGTGCCATCCTCAGAAATGTCGTTGAACTGAACCACTTCATTTACGCAGACCACATTTTTAGGGCTTTCTAACATAGCGGTTGGAGTACAAGCCGGTGGGTTTACCACCCCCGTTGCAATTAGGTTAGACTGAGAAACAAGGTTTGCTCTTAGGGCAGAGCTATTAATAACCGCGCGAGCACGAGCTTTTTGATCTTCGGTAAACATGTTTTGGCAATCGGTGTAGTCCATGTAGTTTTCGATCTGATCCGTTAGGTTGGGGCTATCATTACTACAGGTGTTGATCGGCGAGCAGCCATTATTTGCTTCAAATACAGGAGGGGTGTCTGCACAATAATCGCCACTAGTTGATCCGCCTACGTTTCCTACGGGGTTTGATCCGCCATTGCCATTACAGCCTCCAGCAAAAGGGTGATGTAAGGCAAGGTAGTGTCCCACTTCGTGGGTAAGGGTGCGGCCAGGGTTTCCTGTGGCAGTGCCGATAGTGCCTAATTGGTCGTGACGTAAAATAACCCCATCACCAGAAACTAAAGAATTATTCCTTGGGAAGAAGGAATATCCTAATGTATAACCATTAGGGTTGCTAGGTAAAGTGTTAGATACATTGCGAGTTACCCAAATATTAAGGTAATTATTGCGGTTCCACTTTATTATTTTCGAGCCTTCATCGCCCGATAGTGACTCAATACTTTGAGTGCGGGTAATACCGTCGGTGCAGTTTCCTTGGGGGTCTTTTTTAGCGAGAGCGAATTGTATTTCGAAATCTGCTGCTACGGGTTTAAAAATTGCACGCGTTTGAGAGGTGTCGGCATTTTGGCGACGGTAATCCTCGTTTAAGATTCGCAGTCCGTCTTCAATTTGTGCAATAGAAATATTATCCTGAGAACTAGCATATATAATGTGGAATACTACCGGAATAGTGACAACGGCAGCAGCAGTTTTGTTATCCTGCATTTTCATTTCCGCAATTTTGCTCTGAATTAATTTTTCCGTGGCGATTAAAGCTTCCTTTTGAGTAGGGTCATTCATTTGCTCTTGATAGTGATAATCAAAAGCACATTTTTCAGGATTTATTTGTTGGGCGGCACTAGTAAAACATAGAGTTACTAATACTGTTAATAAGGAAAAAAACTTGTTCATATGGGAGAGAATATTAGGAAAATAAGGCGGCAAATATAAGCTTTGTGTTGACAGTTGAAAGTTACCTGTGTATAAGGCTTTTAATTTTCAACGATTTATGGTTAATAAGGTTTGGTAAAGTGAAAATTATTGTTGTAAATTCGCAGCCCCTTTTCGGGGGAGTAGCTTTACTCAAGGTAACGTTTTAAATATTAAGTAGTTGTGAATACAATGAGTTACAAAACAGTGTCGGCGAACAGCCAAACTGTTGATAAGAAATGGTTAGTAGTCGACGCTGAGGGTCAAACCCTAGGTCGCCTTGCATCTGGAATCGCGTTTTTATTACGCGGAAAGCATAAGGTGAATTTCACCCCACATGTTGATTGTGGAGACAATGTTATCGTGCTGAATGCCGATAAAGTTGTTCTTACTGGACAGAAAGCTACTGAGAAAGAATATGTTCGTCATACTGAGTATCCTGGTGGTCAGCGTTTCACTACCCCAGCACAGTTAATGATGAAGAAACCTACGAAGGTTTTGGAAAATGCTGTAAAAGGTATGCTTCCTAAAAATCGCTTAGGTAGTGAGTTGTTTCGCAATTTACACGCCTTTGTTGGTACTGAGCATCCTCACGAAGCTCAGAAGCCAGAACTAGTTGACATTAACACAGTTAAATAATAAGGAGAGTATGTCTGTAACTCACACTATTGGAAGAAGAAAGAAGTCTGTGGCTCGAGTTTTCTTAAAAGAAGGCTCTGGCGTAATCTCAATCAACAAGAAAGATTATAAAGACTACTTCGACACCGCTGCCTTACACTACAAAGTGGAGCAAGCGTTTTTAATCACCGAAACTACTGGTCAGTACGACGTTATGGTAAACGTTGACGGCGGTGGTATCACTGGTCAAGCCGAAGCTATTCGCTTAGGAATTAGTCGCGGTTTATGCGTAATCAATCCAGATCATCGCATCGCACTAAAACCAGAAGGTGTTCTTACGCGTGATCCACGTATGGTGGAACGTAAGAAATTCGGTCAGAAAAAAGCGAGAAAGAAATTCCAATTCTCAAAACGTTAAGAATTATCTATTTGGGTTTAGTATCCAAATCCGAGGGGTTAGTATTCTACCACCCTGGGGTTGTAATTAGTGAATGTAAACAATTAAACATCTCATGGCAGATCAGTTTGTAAAAGAAATGTTAGACGCAGGAGTGCACTTTGGTCACTTAACGCGCAAATGGAATCCGAACATGGCTCCCTATATTTTTATGGAGCGTAATGGTATTCACATTATCGACTTGTATAAAACACAAGCAAAATTAAACCAAGCCGCAGAAGCTTTACAAAAAATTGCCGCTAGTGGTCGTAAGATCATGTATGTAGCAACCAAAAAGCAAGCGAAAGAAATCCTTGAGGTTCAGGCTGGTGGTGTTAATATGCCTTATATTACTGAGCGTTGGCCAGGAGGTATGTTAACCAACTTCATTACCATTCGTAAGGCGATCAAAAAGATGCAAAACATCGATCGTATGAAGGAAGATGGTAGCTATTTAACCCTTAGTAAAAGAGAGCGCCTACAAGTAGATCGTCAGCGTGACAAGTTAGACAGACAGCTTGGATCAATTGCTGATATGACTCGCTTACCAGGAGCTCTATTTATCATAGATATCAATAAAGAACACATTGCGGTAAAAGAAGCTCGTAAATTGGGTATTCCAACTTTCGCAATCGTGGATACAAACTCAGATCCTAATCAAGTAGATTACGCGATTCCAGGTAATGACGATGCTACTAAATCGATTAATATTTTAGTGAGCAAAGTAACCGACGCAATTCGCAACGGTTTAGAAGAGCGTAACTCTGACAAAAACAAAGCAAAAGACGCTAAGATTAAGAAAGTAGCAGCCAAAGTTGGCGATTCTGATGTAGAGGCCGACGAGGCAGCAGAAGATTAATCTATTCTTAACTTAGAGTATGTAATATTTAGAAGGGATAAATTAAATTTTGTCCCTTCTTTTAATTTTTAGAAATCAACATTAAATACAAATACAAATGGCTAATATAACTGCAGCAGACGTAAACAAGCTCAGAAAACAGACCGGAGCCGGTATGATGGATTGTAAAAAGGCTTTGGTTGAGGCCGAAGGTGATTTTCAAGTAGCAGTAGATATTCTACGTAAAAAAGGACAAAAAATTGCTGCTAATCGCGCTGATCGAGAAGCTACCGAAGGCTGTGTGCTTTCAGGTGCCTCCAGCGATAACGCTTTTGGTGCGGTTCTAAGCCTTAACTGCGAAACAGATTTCGTAGCTAAAAACGACAGCTTCATAGATTTAACTACTAGCTTGTTAAATTTGGCTATCGAACATAAAGCAGCCAACAAAGACGCACTTTTAGCTCTTGCTTTTAACGGCATGACTGTAGCTGAAAAATTAGTTGAGCAAACTGGTGTTATCGGTGAGAAATTGGAAATCGGATCATACGAAATAATCGAAGCTCCTTACGTAGCAACTTATATTCACGCTGGAAATAAATTAGCTACTCTAGTAGGTCTAAGCCTAGAAGCTGAAGACGCTGGTAAAAACGTAGCGATGCAAGCGGCAGCTATGAATCCTATTTCTTTAGATCGTGCTGGCGTTAGCGAAGAAACAGTAGCTCGCGAAATCGAAGTTGGTAAAGACTTAGCTCGTCAAGAAGGCAAGCCAGAGGCAATGCTTGATAAAATTGCTGAAGGTCGTTTAAACAAGTTCTTCAAGGAAAACACTTTAGTAGAACAGGATTATATCCGTGATGGTAAATTATCAGTAGCAAAATACTTACAGTCAGTTAATGCTGATTTGAAAGCGGTTGCTTACAAACGTGTAGGTTTAGGCGTTTAAGTCTAAATTAGAATTCTTATTAAAGGGGCCACTTTGAATTATATCAAAGTGGCCCTTTTTTTTGCGAGGGCTATAAGCGCAATGCGTTTGGCGATGCAGTGGAACTGAAGCCAAACTCGGGATTATAGAAAGATTACTAGCAATGAGGTGAAGACGCAAAAGATAAAACTGCTAATGGCTGCATTGATGGGAATTGCTTTCTATTAAAGCAAAATGCGTCCTGAGCTAGATATGCGGTAGTGCTTAGGGCAGTATCTAGCAGACCAGTTTTTCTTTTGTTGAAAATCTATTACTCTAATTTTAGATCGGACTCAGGTTTGTATCTTTGCGGTAAATACCAATCATAATCCATCATGAAATACAAACGTATCCTTCTAAAATTAAGCGGCGAATCTTTAATGGGCGACCAAGAGTACGGCATTAATGGCGATCGTTTAAAAGACTACGCTGAAGAAATTAGACAGGTTGTTGCTAAGAATATAGAAGTGGCTGTTGTAATTGGTGGAGGAAATATTTTCCGTGGCCTAAAAGGAGCAAGTGAAGGTATGGATCGCACCCAAGCAGATCATATGGGTATGCTTGCCACAGTAATTAATGGTCTTGCTTTGCAAAGTGCCTTAGAAGTGGCGGGTGTGAAAACACGGTTAATGAGCGCTATTGAAATGGATCAAGTGGCCGAGCCATTCATTCGTCGCAGAGCGACTCGTCACCTAGAAAAAGGTAGGGTAGTGATTTTTGGTGGTGGAACCGGTAACCCTTACTTTACTACTGATACCGCGGCTACACTAAGAGCAATAGAAGTGGATGCCGATGTTATTTTAAAAGGTACGCGCGTAGATGGTATTTACACTGCTGATCCGGAAAAAGATGCAACCGCAACGCGTTACGAATCTATCTCCTTCAAGGAGGTTTACGATAAGGGCTTAAACGTTATGGATATGACGGCTTTTACTTTAAGTAAAGAAAACGATTTACCCATTATTGTTTTCGACATGAATAAACCAGGAAATCTGCAAGATTTAGTGGATGGTAAAAAGGTAGGAACCTTAGTTGCTAATTAGTTATTGTTTTAAATTATGGAAGAGATTGAATTAATTTTTGAGGAGACAGGCGCACACATGAAAAAGTCGCTTCAACACTTGGATAAAGAACTTTTAAAGATTCGCGCTGGTAGAGCTAACCCTGCGATGTTAGAAGGGGTGCGTATCGAGTATTACGGTTCTCTTGCTCCTTTATCACAGGTGTCTAATATTTCTACCCCCGATGCGCGTACCCTAGCGGTGCAACCCTGGGAGAAAGGATTAATCGGCGAAATTGAAAAAGCGATTATGAATGCTAATCTTGGCTTGAACCCGCAAAACAACGGGGATATGGTAATGATTAATATTCCACCTTTAACCGAAGAACGTCGTCGCGACCTAGTAAAACGCGCGCGCGCAGAAGCGGAAGAGGCAAAAATTGGTATTAGAACAGCACGTAAAGATGCCAATGATATGCTTAAAACAATTGATGGCGTTAGCGAGGATTTAATTAAGGATGCGGAGGAACGCGTTCAATCCCTGACCAATAAGTATTCTTCTAAAGTGGAAGAAGTATTAGCGGTTAAGGAAAAGGAAATTATGACGGTTTAAGCTTTTTACTATAACCTTCTACACATAAAACCATTTCGCCTTTAGGCTTATGGTCGTCACACCAAGAGGCAAGCTCCAGTAGTTTGCCTCTTTTTGTTTGCTCAAATTTCTTGGAAATCTCTCGGCTAAGGCTGGCTTCCCTACCGGGGCCTAAGTATTCGGCTAAATCGCGGCAGGTACGCGCAATTCGGTGGGGAGATTCGTAGAAAATTATTGTGCGCGCTTCTTCACTTAATTCTTTCAGTTTAGTCTGACGGCCCTTTTTTACGGGTAAAAAACCTTCGAAGCAAAAGCTGTGCGCGGCCAAGCCACTATTTACCAAAGCGGGAACAAAAGCGGTAGCTCCTGGTAAACAGATTACTTCAATATCTAAGGCAATGGCCTTGGCTACCATTAAATAGCCAGGGTCCGAAATAGCGGGTGTACCCGCATCGCTAATTAAGGCAATCTGCCGACCGGCTTCTAATTGCTCGCCTAATGATTCGACTGCTTTGTGTTCGTTATGCATATGAAAAGACCGCAGTGGCTTATCAATTTCAAAATGCTTTAACAGCTTACCTGAGGTACGCGTGTCTTCGGCTAAAATGAGATCTACTTCTTTTAAAACCCTAATCGCTCTTAAGGTCATGTCTTCTAAGTTGCCAATAGGAGTAGGAACGATGTATAAAATACCTGCGCTCATTTAAAATTCTCTATAGTTTAAGTTTTCTGCGGGATCCCAAAATAGCTCTTTAAAATTAAGCACTTGATCGTCCGCTACTAGAATGCCTTCTGCTCCTAATAATTCCGCCATAAGTCCGGGCGGATTAAAAGCGTGTTTGCCGCTTAAAAAGCCGTTGCGGTTTAAAACGCGATGGGCGGGCAAGAAATCTAATACACCACTTTGCTTAAGGGCAAAGCCGACCATACGCGAGCTGCGGGCTGCGCCTAAAAATTTCGCAATCGCTCCATAAGAGCAAACTCTACCGGCAGGTATTTCGCGCACCACGCTGTATACTCGCTGGTAGAAATCGCTAGGCAAAGCTGAAGCGGATATAGGTTATCTTTTTACCTTCATTACGGAATTTCTCCTCATAATAGGTTTTTACTTCCTGTAAAAGCGATTCTTCTCCCTTCTTCAATTGCTTATCAATGTCGTGCATAACTTTGTGAATGGGGAAGCCCATCAGCTGCAGCAAACCAAGCGTATAACCATGTAAAAATTCGCTATCGGTTTTAAGATGAATCAAACCACCCATTTCTAAAATTGACTGATAGCGCATTAAAAAGTTGGGATGCGTAAGACGATGCTTAATGCGGGTATGCTTTAGTTGCGGATCGGGAAAGGTGATCCATATTTCTGCTATTTCGCCTGCATCGAAGCAATTATCAATGAGCTCAATTTGGGTGCGAAGGAAAGCAACATTATCGAGGCCTTTTTCCTTGGCTTCGGCAGCTCCATACCAAATACGGGAACCTTTAATATCGATGCCAATAAAGTTTTTTTCGGGAAAACGCTGCGCCATGGCCAAGGTATATTCTCCTTTACCACATCCCAACTCAAGCACAATGGGTTTATCGTTGCCAAAGATCTTCTCTCCCCAGTTGCCTTGTAAGTCTAAACCTTTTAAAACTTCTTCCCGTTTCGGTTCTATTACATGATGCATTGCCTTATTTTCGGCAAAGCGTTCTAATTTTTTACGCGCCATTGGGCAAAAGTAGTTTATTGACTTTTTTATTTATCGCTTCCATGTCAAAAAGGATAGTTTATGGGGTATTAAATTGGGGCTTAGGTCACGCCACCCGCTCTAAGCTAGTTATTAAAGAGCTTTTAATGCGGGACTATGAGGTACTGGTGGTTTCTGATGGGGAGTGTTTGGCTTGGTTGCAAAACGAGTTCCCGCAATTGGAGTTTGTAAATTTTCCCGCATACAACGTACGTTACAGTAGTAAGAACAGCCAATGGCTAAAACTCGCTGCACAATTACCTAAAATTAATTTAGCAGTTAAAAGGGAGCGGGCTTTACTAAGAGAAATTGTGAAGAATCGGCAGGTTGATGGCATTATTTCCGATAATCGCTTGGGTTTTTTTCATCCCGATATTCCCTGCGTTTACATCAGTCACCAGTTAAAACTTTCCTTTGGATGGGCTTCTACCTTAGCCAGTTTGGCCCATGCTCATTTTATTAATAACTTCAACCAACTTTGGATTCCCGACACAGAAGATCACCTTCTTGCAGGTAATTTGAGTGTGCCCGATCATATTAAAATTCCCTATAAGTATGTGGGACCTTTATCGCATTTTAGTTTTTCCAAATCGGTGGTTTCGGGCGATTATACTGTGGCTGTTTTAAGTGGGCCAGAACCACAAAGATCCTTATTGGAAAAAAAGATATTGGAGCAATGGAAACCACAAATGAATCGCCTTTTATTAGTACGAGGCAGCAATGAAACGGGTATTCCATTGAGTAAGCAGGATAATATTATGATTTACCCACGCTTGGAAACAGACCGTTTACAAAGCCTAATCTCGGGAGCGCAATTAATTATCAGCCGTTCGGGTTATTCCTCCATTATGGATTATTACAAGCTGGATAAAAACGCACTTTTAATACCTACACCTGGTCAAGGTGAACAAGAGTATCTCGCTAAGCATCTGCTGCAGCATAGTCGTTTTTATTCGGTAAGTCAAAAGGATTTACAGCTTTCGCAAGATTTGGCCAAAGCGAGTACCTACTTCGGATTTAGTCGTGTTCAACAAAAACAAGAGCACGCTAATTGGGATCAACTATTTAGCCTTTTTTAAGGGTAAAGGAAAAAGTAGAACCTCGGTTTTCGCTGCTACGCACATTAATACTTTGCTTATGTGCTTCTAAAATGTGTTTAACGATAGATAAACCTAATCCTGTGCCACCAGCATCGCGCGACCTACTCTTATCTACGCGGTAAAATCGTTCGAAAATCCGCGGTAAATCTTCTGAAGGAATACCGCTACCATTATCGCTTACCTCGGTAAGGATATGTTCATCCATATCGAAAAAGCTCACTTCAACTTGGCCATTTTCATTACCATATTTTATGGCATTGCCAATAAGATTAATTAGCACTTGCTCAATTTTAGAACGATCGGCCATTACCATTACCGCCTTATCATTTTCTCTTTTCACGCTTAAGCGGATGAGTTTTTTCTTGCTGGGCGATTCTAAAAGTTCAATTACGTCCTTAACCAAAAGCACTAGGTCAAATTTCTCGGCAAAAACTTGCACGCGATCCGATTCTAAGGCGCTGATGGTTTCGAGGTCGTCGATAATATTGATCATCCTATCTACCGACTTGTTGGCGCGTTTTAAATAACGACGGTTGATTTCAACATCGTCAATAGCGCCATCAAGGAGAGTAAGTAAATAACCCTGAATATTGAAAATAGGGGTTTTTAGTTCATGCGAAATATTACCAATGAATTCGCGGCGGAAGTTTTCGCGTTCTCTTAATTCAGCAATTTCATTACGGTTTTGATCAGCCCACTCGGAAACTTCACGCGTTACTAAATCCAAATCCGTCGAACGAATTATTTCACGTTCGTCAAAGTCAGAGCCCACTTTAAGTTCGTGGATATTTTTATAAATAAGTTTAACCTTGCTGTAGATAAAGTTTTCTACTCCCATGCGGATTAGCAAGAAAGAAAGCAGGGTAATGGCAAAAGACAAGATCCCAGTTATATAATAAGGTAGGCCTTGAATAGTATAGATTAAACGCAAAAGCGTGGTAATCCCAAATGTAATCCCACCAATAGCAAGGGCAATTATCAAAGCAAGGGTTAAGGGCTTGTCTAAGCGCATATAAAATTAACTTTCAAATTTATAGCCTACTCCTTTGACGGTTTTAATAAACTTCTCGCCAATCTTTTCGCGCAATTTACGAATATGTACATCTATAGTTCGGCCTCCAACTACTACTTCGTTGCCCCAGATTTTATCTAAAATTTCATCGCGGTGAAATACTTTACCAGGCTTAGAAGTAAGTAAAGTTAAGAGTTCAAACTCTTTACGAGGTAAATCAAGTTTTTGATTCTTTAGGCGCACTTGGTATTTATCTAAATCGATAAAGAGAATGCCAAAATCTTGAATATTCTCGGTGACAACTTCACTGCCTCCGCTTTGCGCGTAGCGACGTAAAAGTGCCTTTATACGACTAATTAAAACTTTGGGCTTAATGGGCTTGGTTATATAGTCATCTGCGCCAGCATCAAAACCTGCCACTTGAGAATAGTCTTCCCCACGCGCCGTTAAAAAGGCAATAAGCGTGTTTTCTAAGCCTGGGGTTTTTCTAATTTGATCGCAAGTTTCAATGCCATCCATGCCCGGCATCATAACATCTAATAGTATAAGGTGTGGTTTTTCTTTAATGGCTTTTTTAAGTCCTTCTGCACCATTGCTGGCTTTTAAAACTTTAAACTCTTCCTTCTTGAGGTTATAACTAACGAACTCTAAAATATCGGGTTCATCGTCAACTAGAAGTATGGTATAGTCGCTGTTGTTCATTTTCTTTTTGATTAACGCTGCCAAAAATAGCCATTAATAAAGCCCGGTTGGGCAGCTTAACAAATCGTTAATCTATATCAATGTCTAATATGTTGGTCTTTACTGCGGGGCAGCCCACTAATTTAGGGCCTTTTGAGAAGTTAAGCCTAAAAAATCCATCTTAAAAATGTGAAGCCTAAGCTTTAAACTGGCTTAACACGGACTTAACAAGACCTCTCTTTATTTGCGCCAAGAAAAAACAACAATATTTCTCCTAATGAAAAAGTTTAAATTATTTACTTTATCGGCTTTAGCCGCTTTTACAATGGCTTCTTGCGGTGATGATGAAGTTGTCCCACAAGTTACTACAGAAAACGAAGTTATCGCTGTTTCAGGAAGTATCACTAGTGATGTTACCTGGACCAAAGATAATATCTACCGTTTGGATGGTCGTGTGTTTGTAGAAAACAACGCTACTTTAACCATCGAAGCTGGTACTATTATTAAAGCTTCTCCGGGTCAAGCAGCTTTCTCTTCTGCTCTCATTATTACTCGTACAGGTATGATTAATGCTCAAGGAACTGCCTCTGAGCCCATCATTTTCACTACGAGTGCAGATGCTATCGAGCCAGGAATGATTACTTCTCCTAACATGGATCCTTCAACTAGAGGTCTTTGGGGTGGTGTTATTATTTTAGGTGAGGCTAGTATATCTGCTCAGAATGACAACGATCAAGATGTTTCTGAATTGCAAATCGAAGGTGTACCGACATCTGAGGATGCTTTATACGGTGGTAACAACGACGCTGATAACAGCGGAACTTTATCGTATGTTTCTATTCGCCACGGTGGTACTACCATTGGTGATGGTAATGAAATCAATGGCCTTACTTTAGGTGGTGTAGGTTCTGGAACTACTATCAATCATATTGAAGTTACTGGTAACGCAGATGATGGTATCGAGTGGTTCGGTGGTTCGGTTAGTTTAAATAACGTATTAATTTGGAACTGTGGTGATGACGGTTTAGATACGGATCAAGATTGGATTGGTACCTGTTCAGACTTTATCATTGTAACACCTAACGGTTCTGCTTTCGAATTAGATGGTCCTGAAGGATCATTAAACCGCGGAACTCACCAATTTAACAATGGTGTTGTTTATGCAGGTGGATCAATTGCTGATTTAGTGGATTGGGATGCTAATACTAATGCAGGTGTAAGTAATGTATACTTCTTCGGAATGGATGCTAGCTATGTTGATGGTGTGTCTTCTTTTGGTGGCGATGGTACTGGTACTAATTCAGGTTGGGAGTATACTTTAACTGCTGGTCAGGTTGCTGATTCAGTATTCCAAGGTGTTCCAACTACTATTCTAACTGCAGTTGGTGCGAATCAAAACACTGTAGGTCCTGATGCTTCAACCTTCGGTTGGACTTGGGCTGGTGCTTCTGGTGCATTAAGTGGTTTAGGTTTGTAAATAGTTTTTAGAACAAAAGAAAAATAATAAGCTTGCCCTTTAGGGGCAGGCTTTTTTTGCATTTTAATATTTTTTCAATTTTTAAGGATTATGAAATTCCTAAAACTAGCTGTAACCTTTATTATTTTCTTCGCCCCCTTAGTTATTTCTGCCCAAAAGGGTACTATACGAGGTCAAGTAATTGACGGGGAAAATGGCGAACCTCTTTTTAGCGCTAATGCGGTAATAAAGGGAACAACCAATGGTGCCACGACTGATTTTGATGGTGAGTTTGAATTAGTGGCTGTGCCTGGTGTTTATACCATAGAGTTTAGTTTTATTGGCATGTCTAGCCTTTTAGTTACTGACGTTAAAGTGTTGGCCGGTGAGGTTACTGCTATAGATGCAGTAAAACTAGAACCAGCGAGCAGCCAGTTAGCAGAAGTAACCATTACCTCTGAAGCAGTCCGAAATTCTGAGGCCTCTTTGGTAACGGTAAAGCGCAAGTCAACCAACTTAGTAGATGGAGTTTCGGCAGCTAAGCTTCGAAAAACGGGTGATTCCGATGCGGGTGATGCAGCTAAGAGGGTTACAGGTGTTTCAGTTGAAGGGGGTAAGTATGTTTATGTACGCGGATTAGGAGACCGCTACACGAAAACAATGCTTAATGGGGTGGATATTCCAGGCTTGGATCCAGATAAAAACTCCATCCAAATTGACATTTTTCCCACCAACTTAATTAGTAACCTTACAGTACTTAAAAGTGGTTTGGCGGAATTACCCGCCGACTTTACCGGTGGTGTTGTAAATATCGAGACCAAAGAATTTCCCAGCAAGAAAATTTTGGATATTTCTGTCGGTGTTTCGTATAACCCAAGTATGCATTTTAATAGCGATTACCTCACTTATGAAGGTGGTTCAACCGACTTTTTAGGTTTTGATGATGGCACTCGTGCCATTCCCAGAGCCGATGGTAGTGGATCGGTGCCTTTGTTTGACCCTAATGCAGATGTAGAGACTTTTAATAAAAGTTTTAATAAAACCTTAGGAGCAGATCCAAGCACTAGTTTGATGGACTACAGTTTAGGTGTTTCAATGGGTGATCAATACAAATTGGAAAATGGCAATAAGTTGGGCTATATTTTTTCAGCGACCTATGACAATTCACGTGTGCTTTATGACGACATAGTTTTTGGGGAATACCAACGTTCACGGTTTGCGGATGAGTATGAAATGGTTGAAGCCACTACTCAAACTGGTGTAGTTGCAGAAAATACCATTCTTTTAGGCGGTTTAGCAGGTATCAGCTACAAAACGTTTAGCTCGAAATACAAGCTTACCTTAATGCACCTACAAAATTCCGTTTCTAAATCGGCGCAACTTAATATTGCATCTCTTGATGGTGCAGCTCAGGTTTCAGATTATAATGCTTTTTCGAATAACTTAGAATTTAACCAGCGCGGCCTAAGCAATATATTATTAGCAGGAGAGCACTACCTAGACGGTGGCGATTGGGAGGTGAACTGGACTTTAGGTACCACCATTTCTTCCATTCAAGATCCAGATATTCGCAAAACGGCTTTTTCTATCAGCCGCGGTGATTCAACTTTCGATCCAGGTGAAGGTGGATTGCCCAGCCGCATCTGGCGTTATCTAAATGAAGTAAACCAAGTTAGTAAGATTGATGTTAGTCATGAGCATCAATTATTGGGTCGCGACTCTAAATTAAAGTTCGGTGCTAGCCATGTTTACAAGTACCGCGATTATGTAATTTATCGCTACAACCTTCAGCAATTTAGTGGCACTCAGCTTGTTTTTAGTGGCGATGCAAATGAAATTTTGGTAGACGAGAATTTGTTTCCAAATGGGCAATTATATTATAACCCAGAGCAGTTAGCGGGTAAGGGCAATCCGAATGAGTACAAGTCGAATATTAATAATTTCGGATTTTATGTTTCGGAGGAGTTTAAACCAACCGAGCGTTTAAAAACGGTAATTGGTTTAAGAGCCGAGCTTTTCCAGCAGCGTCATACTGGTCGCGATCAAGTAGGAGCGCAAAACCCTGATGATCCCAACGCGAATATTTTAGATAACGCTTTGGTTTTAGATGCTCTTGATCTGTTCCCTTCGGCTAACGTAATTTACGCGCTTAGCGATGATCAAAACTTGAGAATTTCTTATTTCCGTTCCATCGCTCGCCCTTCTTTCAAGGAATTGTCTTTCGCGCAAATCTTAGATCCTATCTCAAACCGTACTTTTAATGGTGGCCTTTTGGTATACCAAAATGACTGGGATGGAAATTTAAGATCTACCCTGATTAACAACTTTGATATTCGTTGGGAAAGATTTTTTGATGGTGCTGATATAATATCTTTTAGTGCTTTTTATAAAAGCTTTGATTCTCCCATTGAATTAGTGCGTATTCCTACCGCTTTGCGCGATTTTCAGCCGCGTAACGTAGGTAACGGAACTTTAATCGGAGGAGAATTTGAATTTAGAAAAGGTTTAGTTCTTATTAGTGAAGCTCTAAAAAATATTAGCTTCTCGGGTAACTTTACCTATACCTATTCTCAAATTGACATGACGGATGTAGAGTTTATTGCTCGTAAGGGAACTGAAAAAGAAGGACAAACCATTGAGAATACACGTGCTATGGCTGGCCAGGCACCTTATATTATTAATGCTGGTTTTAGTTACGATAAATCGGAAAATGGACTTAGTGCTGGTGTCTTTTATAATGTAAAAGGGCGCACCTTAGAAATTGTAGGTGGAAATCTGGCGCCAGATATTTACACTGAACCTTTCCATAGTTTAAACCTAACTGTTAATAAGCGTTTTGGGAAAGATGAAAAGTCGGCTCTTAACATAAAAGTCGCCAACTTGTTAAACGATCGTCGCGAAAGCTTTTTCCAAGCTTATGAAGCTACGGAACAGGTATTTACCAGTTGGTCGCCCGGCGTAGCGGTTTCTATTGGTTACACTTATAGTTTCTATTAAGCCACTAAAATTATGAGAGAGTTTAAGCTTAACGATGGCTTAAACTCTCCTTCTTTTTAACTCTGCACAAAATCTTACATTTGCAGCTTAAATTCCAACAATGAAAATTAAAAAGTTATCCGTCTTGTTTGCTACGATTGGGGCAAGCTTGATTAGTTATCAAGGCTTTACCAATTCTGGCGGCGCTCCTGCTGGCAGAAATGGCTCTCCGCAAAGTTCTTCAACTTGTGCAACCGCTGGTTGCCATACTTCTGGAACTATTACCAATCAAACCATTACAATTAGCACCAATATCCCCGCAAGCGGATATCAAGCGAATACCAATTATACGGTTACCGTTACAGCCAATGATGCTTCGATGATGAATGGTACTATTGGTTTCCAAGCTTCTGTTGAAGATGCTATGGGTCATGTTGGAACTTTAAGTTCTGCTAGTAATAATGCTCAAATTAATGGTAGTTATGTGAATCATACGAATGCTGGCAACGCTTCTAGCATGGGTGTTAATACTTGGACTTTCGACTGGAACCCTGGGGCGAACCCGCCTGCTAATGCCATGATCTATACCGCTGTTAATTTTTCTGATGGTAATGGTGGTCAATCAGGCGATAATATTGGCACACAAACTTTGGCTTTAAGTCAGTTTACTGCGGTAGTTTCTGCTCCTTGTTCTAAGCCATTCTTCTCAGAATATATTGAGGGAAGTAGTAACAATAAAGGATTTGAAATTTACAACCCTACTGGCGCTCCTTTAGATTTAGGTCCTTATAAAGTTTACTTATCTGGTAACGGTGGTAGCTTCACCAACACCTTTAACTTAAGCGGAATACTTGCCTCAGGTGCGGTTTATACTATCGTTGCCGATCAAGCGGATCCTACCATGTTAGCCATTGCGGATACGGCTTTATCTTTCCCATCGGTTGCACATTTTAATGGTAATGATGCTCTATTCTTAGTAGATACTACTATGAATGATACTTTAGATATCATTGGTGTTATCGGTATTGACCCAGGTTCTAGCTGGACCGTAGGTTCAGGCTCTACGGCAAACAATACTTTGGTTAGAGATACAACTATTAATATGGGTCAAACCGATTGGGCTATTGGTGCAACCGAGTGGTCTGTTCAGGCGAATAATACCTTTACTTATTTCGGCGCTCATGCTTCCATGTGTATCGCTTTACCGTGTACCACACCTTTCTTCTCAGAATATATTGAAGGAAGTAGTAACAACAAAGGTTTTGAAGTATATAACCCTAGTAATGCTCCTTTAGATTTAGGTCCTTATAAAGTGTACTTATCGGGTAACGGCGGTAGCTTTACCAATGAATTTAACCTTAGCGGTATGCTGGCTTCTGGTGCTACTTATACTATTGTTGCTAATCAAGCGGATCCAACTATGTTAGCCATTGCTGACACCGCTTTAGCTTTCCCATCGGTAGCGCATTTCAACGGTAATGATGCTCTGTTCTTAGTAGATACAGTAATGAATGATACTTTAGATATCATTGGTGTTATCGGTATTAATCCAGGTTCCAGCTGGACGGTAGGTACTGGTTCTACTGCCAACAATACTTTGGTAAGAGATATGAATGTTTCTGCGGGTCAAACCGATTGGGCTATTGGCGCAACCGAATGGATCGTTAACCCAAGTAACACCTTTACTTTCTTTGGTGCTCACAGTTCTTCTTGTGTGAATACCACTCCTATGGTTTCTACCGCAAACTTTGTAACCGCTGCGGGTACTCTAGTTTCTGAAGCGGCGGGTACTTTTACAGTAGAAGTAAACATCAACCCAGTTTCGGCTACTAATGATACCTTAAGTATTATGCTTACACCAGGTTTAGGTTTAACCACTGCTGATGGTACGGTGATGCCTTTGCCAAATGCTTTAGGAATTTTAGAGTTAATTATTCCAGCGGGAGAAGATTCAACTGGTTTTGTTTTTACAATTATCGACGACGCGATTTTAGAAGGCAACGAAACTTTATATGTTCACATGGTTAGCGCTTCTACCAACCTTTCCATCGGTATGTCGGATTCTCTCGACCTAATTATTGAGGACAATGATCAAATTATTCCTTTGTATAATATCGTTGATCTCCTTTCGGTAGATGCGGATTTTATAGCAGATTCTTTAGGAGTAGAGTGTAAGATTGTTGGAACTGTTTACACAGATGACTTCGACGGAAATGCAGGTTATAGCTTTTATATTTACGATAATACAGGAGGTATCAACGTTTTCAACTTTGTAGATGAACCGGGTGGTTACCAAGTAAACCGCGGCGATTCGATTCGCGTATCGGGTGTGGTTGATTTTTACAACGGTCTTACCGAATTAAAAGTAGACTCCATTACCGTTTTAGCTACTAATAGAACCTTAAAGCAACCTACTCAAGTTTTCACCCTCGATGAAAGCACCGAAAGTGAGTATGTTCGTTTAAATGGTTTTTACCTAGTTAATCCTGCCGGTTGGCCAGCTTTCCCGGGATCAAGCGTAAACCTTGATATTACTAATGGTATCGATACTCTAGTAATGCGTATCGATAGTGATACAGACATCGACGGTTCTACCGCTCCAACGGGTTACTTCGATGTAATTGGTGCTGGATCTCAGTTCGACTCTTCCGTTCCTCACGATGAAGGTTACCAAATCTTCCCGCGTGATACGATGGATATTATTCCCGTTACCCTACCAAGCTTATACATTAGTGAAGTTATGCCAAGCGCAGGCGCTAACCTTGCCGCTACTATTAATGGCGATTGGTTTGAAGTTAGAAACAATGGTAATACTGCGGTGGATTTTAACGGCTTTAGCTGGGATGATGAAAGCGCTACTGCTGGTACTCACACAGTGGGTACTTCGGTAAGTCTGCCTGCCGGTGAAGCTGCTATTTTCTTAGATGCCGCTAGCACTCTTGATGTAAGCGATTGGATCGCAGAATGGGGGCAAACAGGAAATAACCTAATCGTTCTTAATACGGATAACCAGTTTAACGGTTTCAGCGGTTTCAGCTCTAATGGCGACGCGGTATTCTTATACGATGATGGAGGTCGCTTAATTTCTAGCGTTTCCTATGATGGCGCTGCAGTTAACGCAGGTGTATCACTTGAGTTTGATATGAGTGGCATGTATTTAGGAAATTCTTCTGGCGGAAGCAATGGTGCTTACTCAAGCATTAATGGTGATGTAGGAAGCCCTGGTGATATGAATCCTAACTTTAGCTTAAATGATTTATTAAATGATAATTTAAGTATCTATCCTAATCCGGCTAGCACTTATTTTACCATCAGCACTTCTAACAATGCCGAAAAAACTATTGAAGTACGCAATGTTAATGGTCAGCTGGTTAAAGCAGTAAGCAGCACTGATTTAGAAGTTAGAGTAAATACCGAAGCTTTAGCAGCTGGTGTTTACATGTTAAATATTAAAACTGCCGATTATAGCCTAACGCGTAAGTTGGTTATTCGTTAATAATTTGATTATACAAAAGGAAAGGGGCTCCTTTGGGGGCCCCTTTTTTTAATTACCGATAAACTTGAATTTCCCTATTTTAAATATACTCTCCATTATAGGTGCTCTCGGTCTCTTCATTTACGGAATGAAGGTGATGAGCGAAGCCATTCAAAAAGTGGCCGGTGCTAAATTGCGCAGCACTTTACGAACCATGACAGCTAGTAGGGGAATAGGGGTATTTACTGGTTTTAGTGTTACGGGAATTTTACAATCGTCCTCGGCAACAACGGTAATGATTGTGAGCTTTGTTAATGCCGGACTGATTACTTTAGAGCAGTCGGTAGGTGTTATTATGGGTGCCAATTTGGGTACCACAGTTACCGCTTGGATTGTGGCCGTATTAGGGATGGGTAAGTTTTCTATTTCGCAATTAAGTCTTCCCATTTTGGCTTTAGCCTTTCCTCTTATCTTTCTTTCTAAAGAAAAATTGCGCTTGTACGGTGAAGCAATCTTTGGCTTTGCCATCCTCTTTTTAGGTCTTTCTTTTATGCGTGAGTCCTTGCCCGATTGGCAAGCGAATATGGAAGCTTTAAATTTTTTAAAGCAGTTTAATTACGAAGGTAGCAGCTATTTATCTGCTTTACTTTTAACAATATTATTTGTACTACTGGGCACAGTAGTAACCTTCTTTTTACAATCGTCTAGCGCGGCAATTGCCCTCACTTTGGTGCTTACTGCAGAAGGGTTTGTCTCCTTTCCTTTAGCTGCGGCCATTATTTTAGGGGAAAATATCGGTACCACCATTACCGCTAATATTGCCGCCTTTGTAGCGAATGTTTACGCCAAGCGAGCAGCTAGAATACATTTAATTTTTAATGTGCTTGGCGTGCTTTGGGCCATTTTCCTTTTTCCTTTTTTCCTCAACTTTGTAGCAACATTGAGTGAGCTAATTTTTAATGGAAACCCTTATAAAGACGATGCGGTAATTGCCTTGTCTTTAAGTTTGTTCCATACCTTATTTAACCTGTTCAATCTTTTGCTTTGCTTAAATTTTGTTCCGCTTTTAGTGCGGATAGCAACTTGGATGGTGCCCTCGCGCAATACAGAAGATGAGCTTTTTAGCCTCGATTATATTGGTAGCGGCTTAATGGCAACTCCCGAACTTTCGATGCTGCAAGCGCGTAAAGAGTTGCTCAACTTTGGCGATTTAATTCGCAAGGCTTACAAGTATATTCCACTGCTAATTGTGGAAATGGACGAAAAGAAGCTTAATCAATACGTAGAGAAACTGGAGAAATACGAAGACATTTCCGATCGTATGGAAATGGAAATCTCTAATTACCTCAGTAAGATTAGTCAGAGTGAACTAAGCAGTTTTGGAAATAATCGCGTGCGAGCGATGCTAAACGTAGCCAATTATTTAGAGCGTATCGGCGATATTTATTTAGAGGTGAGCCGTAACCTAACCAATCGTAAAGAGCAGAAAGCATACTTCACGCCAGAAATGCGCAATAGTGTATTACGCTTGTCGGCGCTGGTTTCCCAAAGTCTCGACTTAATGGTTAAGATTATCGACAGCTCGGATGATAAAGATTATTATGACAGCTCGGTAAAGGTTGAGCGCGAAATCAATAAGCTTTTTGCAGCGCTCAAGGCAGATTATATAGAAAAGGTAGAAAAGGGTAAATACCGCATTCAGAGTGGTATGTATTACAGCGATTTGCTAGCGGAAATGGAAAGGATTGCCGACCATGCCGCCAATATTAGCAGCACCCTTTCTTCGAGCGATCTGCAAAATTAAATCCCAATAGCCGGACTGCTAATGCGGGTACTTTTGTTGCCCGCAAGGTCTATTAGTTGCAGTTCGAACTTAATCGAATCAGTTGTATTTAAAGGATAGTTTGAATAGTCGAAGGGCGTGGTTATGTCGCCTTCTAAGGTTTTATTTTGGCCTATCGGAGTAAGGTTGGGCAGGATATTGTGGAAGGGTAAACAACTATCGCTAGGGGGGATTTGGCGGAACTGGCCATTCACTTTTTCGTAATAGTAAATAAAGAGGTCAAAGCGTTCTAAAAAGCTTGCGTAATCGCTTAAAATGCAAGTATCATTGCTGCCGTTTAGATCTTCGCGACCAATGTCGCCATCGCCATCCGTAAAGTAAACCGTAAGGTCAATTACCCTTCTATTATCGGCGCTATCGCCCAAGTATTTTATTTTGGCCGTTCGCCACTGCAAATTGGGTTGGTCCACAAATTTTTGATTTTGCTCACAGCTAACAAAAGCTAGTCCAAGACCAATTAAGAGTAGTAGTTTTGTAGGGTTAATTCGCATATGTTTACTAACGTTCATCAAGCAATAAAGTTATCCGATTATGGTCGCCTTAAAAATACGATTTTAAGGACGACTGCGTTGGATTTCGTGGAAAATGCTTTGGCTGTCTTTCAGCTACAAGCAGAACACAATCCCGTGTATCGTCGGTGGATAGAGCTTTTAGGCGTGAATCCCGCTAAGGTTTCAAGCTTGGAAGACATTCCTTTTATGCCGATTGACTTTTTTAAATCGCAGTCGGTAAGTCTGTTTAGCGCATCTGCCCCCGAGCAGTTTTTAAGCTCTGGCACCGGTGGCTACGGAACAAGTAGGCACTTGGTGCACAGCATTGACTTCTACGATGAGGTTTGCCGTACTATCTTCAAGTCATTTTACCTACAGAAGGATGAATTTTTCATAGCCGCCCTTTTGCCTTCTTATTTAGAGCGATCGGGTTCTTCTTTAATTAGGATGGCGCAAGATTTTATCCATCACTCGAAAGATGGCGATTCAGGTTTTTTTCTTGATAATCTGGAAGAATTGACGGCGCTTTTAGCAGAAAAAAAGAGGGCTAATGTGCCGATACTTTTACTGGGCGTAAGTTTTGCTTTATTGGATTTAGCGGAGGCATATCCACAAAATTTAGCGGGCAGCATTATTATGGAAACGGGCGGTATGAAAGGCCGGCGCAAAGAAATGATACGAAGCGATTTACATGACATTTTGAAAACGAGCTTTCAAGTGAGCGTTATTCACTCAGAGTATGGGATGACGGAATTGTTCTCCCAAGCTTATAGCAAAGGCAATGGGCTTTTTGAATGTCCCCCTTGGATGCGGGTTTCCGCTCGGCAATTGGAAGATCCATTTAGTCCAGTAAAATTGGGAAAAACAGGGGGTCTAAATATTATTGATTTAGCCAATATTGATAGTTGTGCCTTTATCGAAACCCAAGATTTGGTGCGCGTTAATGAGGATAGTAGCTTTGAAATATTGGGACGATTTGATCGGGCCGAAGTGAGAGGCTGTAATTTGATGGTTTCCTAAAATATGAGGCTATAATTTTAGGCCGAACTCCGGTTTAAAACAAACGATAGGAGCAAGGCCTGCGTTATGGCAGAGAAGCATCTTGCGAAAGCAAAAATATTTATGAAAAACAAATTCTTAGCATTAGCCCTTTTGGGTACTCAATTTTTAAGCGCTCAGTTAACCGAAGAAAAGGCCGCTTTTTCTGAAAAGCCGCGGGGAGAAAAGAGTTTCGAATTGGAAGCGGGCGAATCCTTTTATAGCTTTGAAGGTGATGATGGCTGGTACAAGGCGCGCAAAGAGGTTTATTTTACAGCGGCTGATTTTGCCGATAAAGAGATTTTGGCGGGACGTAAATTGCGCAATAAGGAAGGAAAAGTAATTGGTAAAAGTATCTTGCCCTTAAAGCTTTATGAAATCGATACGATCGAGGCCTTTCGTGGTGAAAACGCTTACCGAGGAATTATTCAGGCCTATATCTACCAAACCAATATTGAGGAGCGCAGCATTCCCGAAGAAGAGATTTCAAAAATATTTGCCCTAAAAAATCGCAATGAGCAGCAAGAGCGTTTTCAGGCTTTATGGGAGCTGCACAATGCGGAAGAGATTTCCTATGGCGATTTAAATGCCTTTGTAATTCGCGAAACTAACCGCACTTCCGCGGAAGAAAAAGACTTTCGTGTGATTATGGTTTTTCGTGGCTCTACCAGTCCCTATGCCGTAATAACTAACGGCCATAGTATAACGGCTCCTAAAGTTAAAGACAGTTGGGAAGACGGTGAGTTTAAAATTACTTATTTCTATAAAGCTACCGATCAACAACGCGAGGTGATGGAAGAAATTTTATTGGAGAATTTGGCTCTGTAATTTCCTTAAGCTTAAGAATTTAAATTAGTTTGATAGCAACAAAAAGGGGGACTGTTAAATCAGTCCCCCTTTTGAGTTTTATAAAATTCAAGTTAGCCTATACTAACTTTATCAAGAAGTAATTCTTTTTTCCTTTTTGAGCCAATAAATATTGCTCGGCTATA